>JAABUL010003621.1_pt1 | contig 22542 bp, 4 predicted proteins | sample 5559151 | NCBI WGS metagenome assembly JAABUL01 (sample SAMN10711876, study PRJNA513368) | rock metagenome | isolation source: Antarctica rocks | place: Antarctica: Victoria Land, Pudding Butte sud | reverse complement strand
AATATAAAATTTAATTCTTTAAAACGAGTCTTTCTAAATGCTTCTTAATTTCGTTTATTATTTTGTTCGACTTAAAAAACTCGTAAATTCGATAAAAATAAAATAGATTTTTATTGCTTAAACAAAACAAGCATTAAGTAAATAAACAATTTAAAAATAATAATAATTCGTTTCTTTTATTTTTCTCTAATTTATTTATTGCTTTTTTCGACTTCTATTGTTCAACAATAATTTTAAATCGATTGCGACGCTAGAATTTTTGTCGATCGCATAAAGTCGCTTTAACTTCGATAATTTATAGTTTTTGTTAAAGCTTATTTTGATTACTTAGATTATTGTTAAAACTACAAATAAATTAAATTATTTTAATTTGTTCGAAAATATTGTATTTAATTGACGTCGTAAATTAAATATTTAATGCAATTATAAAAACGCTTGTAAATGCGAAAAATTAAGTATTAAAGACTTAAATATTAATTTTTCGAAAATTTTATTTACGAAATTGCAAAATAATGCGATTTCGCAATTTAATTTTTAAACAGCTTAATTTAGCTTCGATCTTCTTTTTCTTTTTATAAAAATTTGTTTTTTTAATATCGTTAATAGTTTTGTATTTTGCGTTGTAAATTTGCGACGTAAGCGTCTTGTTTTGTTAATTAAATTAAATTATTTAAGAGTGTTGTCTCAACTTAATCGTTTGTTCAAATAATAACTTCGTTAACGCGTTTGTATCGATTGTTAAACTAACAAATCTAATTATCTTTTAAATTGTCTTATTAAATAATCTCTCAAAATAGCAAAACTTAATGTTGAATCAAATCTTTTAATTTAAATAATAATTAATCGCTTCTTGTTAATAATCAAAGAGTTAATTTTACATTAAAGCGAAAACGTTGTTTGTTAAATGCACATGTAATTAGCAAATAAATAACGCTTAAAAAACGAATTTTAGCGAGAGTTTATAGATAGTAGATATATTGTTAATAACATTTAAGAGTTTACGTCGAAGCTTATATTAAATAAAAGACTATTTAAAGTCTATTTGTTGATTAAAACGTTTAAAATAACAAATTTACATAATAGTTTATAGCGATATTGTTAACAATATATTTACTTTATTTGCAATGCGCAATAACTTTCGAAAAATTAAAAGATTTAAAACTTTATTTTTTTATTTTAATGTTAAGTTTTTTTTGTTAAGCGATATTTATATTCGAAATATATTTTTTACGTTCTTTGCGAACATAGCTTCGAAAACGTTATTATATATCGCAAAAAATATAAAATAATTAAGAAACAAAAATAGCGAATCGTCTTTTTTTTTGTCAATAATCAAAGTTTTTTTGTAAAAATATATAGATTAACAACGAATTAATATAAAGAAAAAAGAAAAAATGCAATATGCAAGTTTGCTTACGTTTGTAAATTATTATTTTCTTCTTTAATATAAAGAAAAATTGTTTTTATAAAGATTAAATTAGACTTTTTAGCAATTTAATTAACAATAATGTTAATAAAGAAATAACAATATAAAAACAATTAAATTTCTTCGAGTTTTATATAACAATTGTTATTAGTTTCGCAATTCTTATTGTAGTTACAAGACAAATTGAAATTGTTATCGCTATTATTATTTAAATTGTTGTCAACTTTATTAGTAACATTAATAGACTTTTTAATATTATTATTATTGTTGCTCTTCGAATTGTTTATTTTGTTTATATAAACATTTTTCGTATTTTTTTTTAATTTAGAAGCTATAGCAATCACGATTTCGTCAATAAATACGTTCGAATTATTAGAATTGTCAAACTTAACTTAAATATTAAACAAAAAGTATAATTAATAATCGAAAAAAACGATCGTAAATAAGTTAATAATAATTTGAACTTACTATTGCTTATTTTTGAACGTCGAATTATTAAACATCTAATATATATATAAAAGAAAATAAAGATTGTCGAAATTAATAATCGATTTTTTTTTAAAAGAATGCGAAAGCAAACAAACAATTGCAATTAAGTAATTAAAAAGATAATAACAATGTGTGCAACTACTTTACTAATAAAAGTAAAAAAATAAAAGAAGTTAAAGAAGAAAAGTAATAGATTCTAGATTTAATTTATATTTAATATCTCGCAAAGTCTTGCGTAAAAATCAAGTAAATTGTAGAAATGTTGCAAATACTTCTAGAAGAAGTTAATTATTAGTATAATAAAGTTTATTAGTCTAGAAACTCTTGTTTGTATTAACAATTAGTTTGCACGATACTTAAGCTACTTAAAGTAATTGCCAAATTATCTTTTTCTAGTCTTCCTAATACTAGAAAGTAGATTCTATGTGTTATATAAGACAATTATAAAATTGATCAAAAATAAGACAATTATGCGAGAAATAAACATTAATAGCAATTAAATTACTTAATAAGTTGCGAACATTAATATAAGTAAATTAATAAATATAATAAGCAAGAAGCAAAATCTTGTAAAGAAGAAAATTACGTTAAAGATAATTTTTGTCTCTCTAATATCGCTAGTAATCGCAATCGAAAACACGAAAATTAACAAAATTCTAAATATTTTAATACAAACTTTTAAAAATCTCAAAATTAACAATGTTTGCAAAATAATAAAGAGCGAAAATTATTAAATAATTTAACGAACAATAACAACGCAATTATAAAAGGTTTTGCATATTGTATTTTCTTAAATTTAAATAACAATTTAAAGTTTATCTTAAAAAACAATTTATATTTATTAAAGATTTATATTTGTTTTTAGATATAATTAATTTTAATTAGAATTAAATAAATGCTTGTTTTGTTATAATTTGTATAAATAATAAGTTTGTTTGAAGTTAACAATCTTAATAACAAATAAAAAGATTTATATAAATAAAAGCAACAAAATTTGTTATAAATTTAACAATTTTAAAAATAAAGAAATAAAGTTGTCTCTTAATAATGCGAAGATCAAAAAAAAGACTATAAGAATTTGTCTTTAATAAAAAATGTAAAATTATATTTGAAATTTTGTAATTACGATAATAACAATAAGATTAAATACTAATTCTTTGTTAAAAAATATAAAAAATAATAAATTAAATTAAGCGATAGTAAAGATTTAAGAAGTTCGATTAAAACAAAATTTTTTTAAACAATAAATACTCTAGAAGTCTTTAATAGAGCAATTGATCAAAGTAATTAAAAAAAAAATTAAAAAAAAGAGAAATTTTTAAAGATTAAAAACGTTAAGTTTAAAAATTATTTAAAGATAACAAAAGTTACAAGAGAAAAAACATATATAAAGAAAAAAGTAATAAAAACAAAAGTAAAGAATGTTACAATAAAGAATGTTTTCGCAATAATTAATTCTAATTCGAGAGTTATTAAATACTAGAAAGTTAAATTTAAAAAGAAGCAAAAAGCTTCTACAAACTATATATAACAAACAAAACGTTTAAAGAGAATGCTATAAACTATAAAGAATCAAATTGATTTTAAAACTTTAATTCAAAATATTTTTATTTCGAAAATAAAGATAAAATTAATAAATTTTTTAGATTTTTGTTCTAATTTAAATTGCTTTTTTTTTCGTTCTCTTTTTAATAAAAAATTTGATACTATAGTTACAAAGAGAAAATCTTAAAAGCTTATAAGAAAAAAGAAAGAAACAATTGTTATTGTAAAATTAATTAACGCTAAATTTATTAAAATTGTTTATTTTAAAAATATTGTTGCGAAAGTAAAATCTTTTAAAATTTTATATTTTGTTGTTTGTTTAATTGCATAAGTGCAATTAAAAAATATTAAAATTAAAACAATGTTTAATAGTAATGCGAAAATCAATTGCATTAACAAGAGTTTTGCGAACAAAATTAATTTAATTATTTAACAAGATATTTCTATTTTACTAGTAGAAGTTACGAGAACACGTGTTTGTTTCGAAAAAATAATAAAAAATACAAAAATATCAATTAAAAAAGTAATAATTTATATTTTTATTTTTGTTGTTTTTTAATTCAATTACGAAATTCTATTAAATCTATCTTTTTAACAAAGTACTTAAATAAGCTTTGTAAATATAAATAACAATTCTTTAAAATTAACAATTTATTTTAGAAACAAAGCAAAGCATATTAGTATTTTAAAAATGCTTGCTAATTACTTTAGTAACAAGAATAAAAACGTTATATTTTTAAAAAAATCTTTAAATCTTTAAGTAATTGTCTAGTTAATACAATTGCTTAACTTCGCGAATCTAATTATAGAAAATCTTCGAAAATAAAGATTAAAATTATTAGAGTAACAATGTCGCAAAATAAGATTAAAAAAAAGAATTAACAAAATTTTAATTAATTAAAATAAATAAATAACATTAATGTTTATTTGTTTGGTAATATAATTAATTAAAATCGAACAAATATTTAAATTAATATTATATTTTAAACATTTTAAAAATTATTAATAATTCGAACTTTTTAATTATATATTATAAAAAAGATTTTTACTATTTAATTGTTTAAAAAATTCGATATTCTTTGTTAATCTTTTATTGCGTCGCACTTATTTGTTTGAATAAATATAATATATAAGCGAAAAATTTAAAAAACAAATTTAATAAATACAAGCGATTTAGATAATTCTATCTTAAATAAGTATTTAAATTAAAAAGAAATGTTAAAGTTATTAATTACAAAAAAATTTTAAAAAAAATTTAACGAAAAATACAATCTTTTTTTAATATCTAAGTTTTTAAATATTAAATGCAACTCTTATTTTATGAAAAAACGTATTTAGAAGTTAATTATAAAATCTAAACTTTTTTTGCAAGAACAAAAACTCTTGATTACAATACTTTTTAATTGTAAAATTGTTTTAACATAAAGTTTTGCTAAAATAAACAAAATCAAATTAAAGATTATATTTAATTAAGAAATTTATATTATAAAGCACAAAATATAAAAAGCTTTAAAATTTTTAATTTTTTAAACATTAAATTTTATTGTAATTAAAATGCTAAAGAAACGTCTTTAAACAAATTTGCTAAAATACTATTATAACTTTTATCAAAATTTTTAATTTCTAATAAATAAAAAGAAAAAAAATAAATATTGTATAATTAATGCAATTATAAAGATAAACAAAATAATTATTTAAAATATTAATATCTTTTTTAATATTAAAGAGTTTGCGAAAGAGTTCGTCAAAATAATAATTATATTACTAATTAATTTTTTTTTAAAATATAATTAAATAAGTTTCGCATTAAAGAGTTGCAATCTTATTATTTTTATAATTTCTTTTAAATTACTTAGAATAATTTGTCTATTACAAAGTGCTACTAATTCGATTGCTTAATTTGTAAAAATTGTAACACATATTCTAAAGAATTTTTTCGACAAATGTTGCTTATTTGTAAACGATATAAATGTGAAAAAATTTAAGTTAAATTACAATAACAAAAAAGCGATTTTAAAAATTAAATTATTTGTTTTAAAACACATTTAATAATTAAATGCAATATTAACAAATATAAAATTGTTTAAATACATTATATTTGACGAAAAATCTTAATTTTATAAGTTGAAAATCAAAATTGTCGATTTTGTATATAATTTCAATAAACGATCTCTTAATAGCATTAAAATTATTAAAATTATTAAATAATTATTATACAAAAACATTTTTAAAGTTAAAGTCTTTATAGAAATATATATTTATTATTAAATTTAAGTGCTAAAGTTTATAATTATCGCAAAGCTAATTTATTGTTTATTTAAAACAAAATACATCTTTGTATAAAACGTTAAACAACAAGATATTATAAATAAACTAAAGATTGCTCTAATAAATATATTAATAATGCGCATTTTAAACTACTTTATTTTAGTTAACAAAATTATTTTAATTGTAAATTCTAGTTTAAAAAGTTAAAAAATTATATTAATACAAATTAATATAATAACGAAGAGAAAATATTTTTTACAATATAAGAATAAGTTTTAAAGCAAATAAGAATCTTAATACGACATTAAAAAGCAAAAATGTTAAAAGCTTATAAAAATCTTAAAGAAAATGCGATTTTAATTATATAAAATTTAATTTATAATTAAGATTAATACAAATATTTTAATAATTTAATTTAATTGCTTTACGACAAACTTGTTTAACGCTTTAATAATTTATTAATTAATTTAAATTTGTTTTTTTAACTTTAATATACAATATATATTTAGTTAAAAATATATAATAACTAACGAATTTTTAAAAAAATTAAAAGAATTGTTCAACAATATTAACAAAATTAATAAGAAAAACATTAATAATTTTATTAATAATTAATTAAATTGTGTTTGCGTTTATTTTACACAAATAATAATATCAAAGAAAAACAAAAATATTTTTAAAAACAAGTATTTCGATAAATTTGAACAAATTGTTTAATATTTAATTTTATTGCAAAAATCAAATATAAATTAAAAGAATTTTCGCAAATTTAAAAATTATACTTTTTATTTTTTAATAAAAAAAAACGTTTGTTTTGAAAAATAAACAAAAATATATCTTTGCGTAAAGTAGTAAATTAAACGAAAGACAAAAATCGAATTATAAAAAACTTATATAACAAGAATAATTATTAAAAAAAAAGAGTATTTATTAACGCATTGCAAATTAATATTAATAACAAAATCTATTTGATTTTTGCAAAAAATATCTCGCAAATTGCAATAAATGTTAACAAAAAACTTTTAACAAACAAAAGAAAATTATATACTTAATTTATATTTTTAACTTATAAAAAAAATTGTTATAAATTATATTTATATATTAATTATAAAAACGTCTATTAAAGTAAATCTAATAGTTATTCGAAACAATCTAACAAAATAAGTAAAAATCAAAACAATTTCGAATTTTAAAGCACTTGTTATAGTAAAGTTTCTATAAAAGAACATTTTTTGTTAATATAAATATGTTAAGAAAATAATTATAAACGACAAATTCAAAAATAAAATCAATATAACAATTAAACTTCTAAAGAGATATAACGTCAAAAAAGTAACAACGTCGATTTATTATTTACAAACAAATAAAATAATAAAAAGAGAACACAAACTTATAATTAATGTTTTGTTTAAACTAACAAAAAAAGTTTTTACAAATTAATTACGATATTTGTATACAATATTGTAAATTAATAAAACAGCAATTTAAAAATTTATTAAAAAGATATTGTTTTGCTTTAAGTTTAAATACGAAGTTGTGTTGCTAATTAAAATAAAGTATTTAATTTAATATATTATAAACTAGAAAAAAGTTTGTTTAACAACAAATCTATTAACGTTGCGAACAAAACAATTAAAAAAAAAAAAAATTTAAAAAGTAGCTTTGCGTCTTTGTCGTTTTAAAGAAACGAACAAAAAAAATTTCGATAATAATTATTAACTATTAACGCGTTTATTTTAAACTCAAGATTTAATTTTATTATATAATATCAAATTTAATAAAAAATATAACGTAAAATTATTTTTTTAATAATTAGATTTTTTTAAAATAAAAGAAAAAAACAAAATTAAAAACTTTTATATTTTAAAAAAAACTAATAATACAAGACTCAAAAATATCTATTTAGAAAATCGATTAAAAAAATATATAAAAAGAAATCAAAATCTTTAAATCTTCGCAAAGTCGAAAGACAAAAATAAAAAAATAAAAAATAATTTTATGCAAAAGATAAAGAATTAATTTAGTTAAAACAACAAAAAATTGTTTGCAATTATTATATTATTGCTACTTTATTACAATTATTAAAATTATATAAAAGTGTAAAAAAAAATTTAAGAAAAAAAAAATTACAATCTTTATATTCGTTTTATTTGCAAAAACTTTAAAATAAAGTTTATTAATTTATAAATATTAAAAAGTAATTTAATTACGCAAAGTAATTTACAAGATATTATAATTTCAAGTACTTAAAAAAAACAAATAAAAAGACAAAAAAATTAAAAAGTCGAAATATTAACAATTTTAATCAATTAAAAGCAAACAAATAATACTAGTGTTTATTTGTCTATTTTAATTAATTAAAATTAACAATTAAAAAGCAATCTAAAAGTATTAATAGCAAGTTTTAATTCAAAGTTCTAGAATTTTAAAAAAAATTTCAAATTATAAAGAACGAATTTTAATGATCTTTTATATAGCATTTCTTAACAATAAAAATAGCAAAATTATATGTTAATTATATTAGCTTTATATTTGTTTACAAATTAATATACTAATAAATATTAACACAATTTTTTTGCGTAATTAATAATATAAATATTGCAAACAACAATTAAGTTTATAAGTAAAAATTCTTTGCATTTAAAGCTTTATATTTGTTAAACATTTAAAACAAATTATTGTTTTATTTATTAAAATACAACAACTTAATAACTTAATTCTTTGTTTATAAAATTCTTTTTTTCGATTTATTATTTTTGCATAAATTTTTTTTTATCGAATTTGTGTTATAATAAATTTAGAACAACAATTAGAAAATACTAAACGTAAACAATCTTCTACGAAAGAAACTTCTTAATTTTTATTAAAAAATTAAGATTAAAAACAAGAATTATTATCTATATTAACAAAAAGATTTCGTAAAGAGCAACAACTTATATTTGCTAAACAAAACACAAATTAAAATTTAATAACGTTAATATATTTTTTTTGTAATTAAAAATCGACTTTCTTAATTAAATTATTTTAAACGCAAGATTAGCAAATATTATTGTAGCAATTACAAATATTGCAACGTTAAATTTCTTAAACTTAAACTTAAATCGAACTACAAAAAATAATTACTCGATCTATAAGAGACAATTTGATTATCAAAAATTGCGTCTATATTTAAGTAGTTAACATTTTACTTTAATATAATAAAACTATTAGCAATAAAAAAAAAACGTTTAAAAAATTTTCGAAATATAGTTCTAAATATCTTAGAAATAATTAAAAATTAAATACGAGATTTGTAATAAACAATTAATAAGAACGCTCAAATACTAATAAATAATTTATTATAACAAATATTAAAAAACGCAATACAAGAAATTGATTAAAACAAAAAACTACAAATTTAAAATAATCGAATTTAATTTCGCAAATTATATTTATTAAAGATTGCAAATATGTTGTTTAAAAATATAAATTAATTAATTATTAAAACAATATTGCGAATAGCAAAGAAGCATCAAAATCTACAAAAAATTTAAAAAAAATTAAATCGAACTATATACAATCGACTTAAATATCGCACTATAAAATCGAAACGCATTGCTAACTATACAATCGACAACTACAACAAAATAAATATTAAAAAGTTCAAAAATACAATAGCGTCTATTAAACAAAAGCTTTTAAAAATTAAAATAAAAAATTATTTTTAAAAGTATAATTTAATAAGAATCTTAAACGCGAAGTTGAAAAAAATTTGTCGAACAAAAGTTTAAACAATTTCGTCTTCTTTTATAGAAAATATAAAGAGAACGCAAACTTAAAACAACAAATAAAAAAAATCTAAATTGTTAATTTTAAAATTAAAGTCGAAATTAAAGTTTAAAGATAACAAAACTTATAAAAAACAAAGCAAAAAAAAAAGAATTAAAACTTAAATTCTTTTAAAGTAGTTTCTTTTTTATTATTACAATCGCAAGATTTAATATTAAAATTATCTTCTTTAAATCTTAAATTATTTAAAGTTGTTAACACAACAAAATTACGTACTTTAATTATTAAAATTGCAAAATTTTTTTCAAAATTTCAAAAACAATAGCTATTTTTATTTTGACAAACAAGAAAAACAATACAAAAAACTATTTATATATAAAAGTAAGCATAAATTTACAATATCGAATTAACTATTATTTAACAATATTAATCAAAGTTTTTTAACTAATTAAATTAACTATATTAACAAAGAAACAAAAAGAAGATTTAGTTACAATTATAGTAAAATTAATTGTTTGCATAGTTTATTTAAAAAAGCTAAGATTTTTATTAAAAATAAATCGAATCTTTAATAATTAAATTAAGAGACAAATAATTTAATATTACAAAAAACAAAACAATTTCTTAGTATTTGTAAGACAAAATAAATTAAACTTTAAATCTAACATTTGTTTATTTGTTTTTAAAGATCTCTTAAGACAATACGTTTATAAGAGAGAAAAGCTAATCTTCTTATTTAACAATTTTTAGTAAGCTAATGTTTAATTTTAAGTAATAGACAATATTGATTTAGCAAAATAAAATTAACATAAAATAATTGTTTGTTAAAATTAATTTGTTTATTTAATTATTAATTCGAAATATTAAATATAATTGCAACTTCAAAGCGAATTGCAAATAATATTATATTATTAACGAAAAAATAACAATTAATAAGAAGAGTAACTTCTTAATTGTTTGTTCTCTATATTGCAAATAATAATGCAAATAAATTTAAATTCTTATATAATATACGTACTTTTACAAGACAATTACAAGTATAAATTGTTAACAATATTGCATTTATTAATCTTTAAAAAGTATAAAAATTAAATATTAAAACATTACTTTAATCTCGACGCAAATTAAAATATTTATCAAAAATCTTAACAATTGTAGTCGATTGTTTTTTTTGTTATACAAAATAATTTGTTTTGCGAAAAGTATTTGCTAAATAATTTTTATATTAAGATTAATATATAATTGCAAAAAGCAATAAAAAAAGAATAACAAAACAAAAAAATACTAAAAACTAAATTAACAAAAAAGAATTTATTAAAATAAGAATTGCGTTAAGCAAATATGTTTTATTAATTTAAAAATATACGAATTGCGCAATTTTAAATCTTTTATTGCAAACTAAGAATTAAAATTAATATAAAAATTAAAATATTTTTTGTCTACGTAACTCTATTAGAAGATAAAGAAACTCTAAAGAATTTTCGAATAAATATAAGAAATAATATTGCTACAATTTATTAAAACTTAATTTTGTCAAATTTATCTCTAACTAGCATATCTTATTGTTTCAAAATTGCTATTAACTTCTTTTTTATCTTTAATATTAGAAATGTTATTATAGAATATACGCTTTAAAACTTAACAAGAGTAATAAAGAAATTAAGAATACTATTCGAAAATGTAAAGAAATTTAATTGTTTAGTAAAGCAAACTTAAAAACGTGCGACACGTTACGTAAAATTAATATAAAAAAAGATTCAAAAAATAAAAAGTAAAATATTTGAATTATATTTATAAATGCAATTTATAAGATTTAAAGATTTTAAAATACTTAATATTTATTAATTTAACATCTAGAACAATTTAGATTCTTATTTAACTAATTATAAAAAAATAACAAGATTTAAATTTTCAATTGTTTATTCTAGTAAAGAAGAAAAGATTTTGTTATTTCGATTCAAAATTAAGAAAAAACGTTATAAATCAAAACTAAATTAACAATTTAAATCGAATACTTCAAAGCTAGAAATAACTTTTAGAATTATATATTTATTTTTTATCTTAAAGAGTTTAACGCAAGCACAACAACAACAACTTACTTTATTATTGTTATTTTTTTCTCGAACTAATTTTTTAAGTTTACGTCAAAAAAGCTTATTACTATTGTTATTGTCTTTAAAGAATAAGCAAGACTTGCGACAATCAATTTTGTTAAGTACTCAATTTTGATCAAATAATTTTTTTAACTTTAGAGAAAACTCTATGCGAATTAATTTATTACATTTTTCACGCAATCAACTCGAATAACAAGGAAAACAAGAAATCTAATCTAACAATCTTAAAAAAATAAGAGCAATTTTTTTATTTTTTTACTACAACTTTTGTATAAACAAAAACAAAAATTTCTTGATTCAATAATTAAGAGACGATTACTAAAAGAGAGAGAGTTGTATATAGTCGAATAATTAAATTATATTAAATTATAAATTTAAGAATGTTTGCTATCAATATTAGCGATCTATTTGCAATATATATGCGATCTCTCTTATTTAGATCTTAGAATCTTAGCTATTTAATATATTATTAAATTGTATAGTGCAATTTATGCATACATCGCGATAAGTCTTTGTTGTTATAGTTGTCTACTAACTAGAATTCTATTCCTATCTCGTTACAATATAAGATTAAGTATTATAGCAAGTTCGATATTATTGTAGTCTTTAATAAAATTCAAATATATTTTAATAATAAATACAAAACAATCTTTATTATTTATTACAATCTGTTTAAGTACGTTGTAATATCTTTTAAGCTATATAATATTTCGATTATATTTTAGTCTTTTATTAATAAGACTTTTAGTTTCTATTTAAACAATTTTTGCATTATTTATATAGATAATATCTTAGTCTACAATAATATTAAAAAGAAATATAAAAATTATATAAACAAAGTTCTTGCTAAGCTTTATAACGCAAATCTTTATCTAAATATTAATAAGTATATTTTTTTTGTCAAACAAGTTAAATATCTAGATCTAATTATTATTATTGAAGAAATTCAAATAAATTTTGAGAAAATTAAATATATTTTTAAGTAGAAAACTTCTATTTGCGTTTGCAATATATAAATTTTTCTAAACTTTGTTAATTTCTATTAACAATTTATCTATAATTATTTGAATCTAGTTAAATCTTTGTTAATATTTAGTAAATTCAAAAATAAGAATCTTAATTTTCTATAATAATTTGACAATTTTAAAGATCTTGCGTTTAAAGCTCTTAAGAAAGTCTTTATTAATTAGTTTATTTTGTATTATTTCGATCTTAATTTAGAAATTTAAATCGAAAATAATATTTTTAACTTTGTAATTATTGTTGTGCTCTTATAGATAAATTCGAATAAATTGCTCTATTTAATAGTTTATATATTTAAGATTATATTGTTTGCAAAGTGCAATTACAAGATTTATAACAAAAAACTATTAACTATTGTTTGCGCTTTTAAAAAGTAATATTTAGAATATATTAATATATTTGTTAAATAATCTATTAAGATTATTATTAACTATTGCAATCTAAAGTATTTTATTGTTATTAAGTTTACTAAATCGAGTTTTTGTTTAAATTTAATTTTAAGATTATCTATTAATTAAATATATTAGACGCAAAGTTAAACAATTTAATTAAATAATTGCAAAATTTGCTTTTTAACAAAAACAATTCTTGCAATTAGTTTTAACAATAAACAATTTTTAAATAATACAATTTAGAATTAAATATAATTAAAATTGTTATATTAATTTTGCTATAATTATTAAATATTATTTGTTGCGCAATACGACGACGACATGCCTAAAGCTTGCAAATCGTAATAGTAGCAAATAAACAACTTAGAGAGTTGCTTGTCTACTCTTAATTGGTTCGCTTAGTGAGCTAACTTAAATTTAAGTTAATCTAGTCGAGATAAACTAGATTTAATTGAGATTAGCTTAGAGACTACAATATATTTTGCAATCTTTATTTTTTGTATATAATTATTTTCTATAGTACTAATAATTTACTACGTTGTTTGTTATATCTTTTAATAGATTATAAGCTCGAATTTGCAAAGACTTTCAATTCAATAGCTTTTAATACTATTATCGCGACAATCTTAATTGCGTTTTAAGAAAAACAAAAGACACTATTATTAATAGATAAAAATCAATATACATTTTCGAATTATGCAAAGAATTTTTGCGCAAACAAATTAATTTTGTTCGATTACAAGTTCTACAAAAAACAAACAACAATAAAAGAGATTAACTTATACATTTAAAAGAGAGCTATTTAATGCTTTAAAGAGAGCAAATTATATTGTTTAAAAGAGAGCTAGTTAACGCTTTAAAAAGAGCAAACTAAATTGCTTTAAAGAAAGCAAATATAGCATTAAAAAACACTATTAAGACGACAACGTAACTACGATTTTCGCACTAAATTAATAAAAAATTAGTGCATTAAATCTCTTTATTGTTACTTGACAAACATTATTTTATCTATCTTTTTATTTTTTTATTAATTTTACTTTATTTATTTCTATATATTATAAAGAACAATATACGCAAAATAATCGACGTACTTAGTCGAATTACAAACAAACAATAATTTTGTCAAATAAAAAATTATTTTATAGCAAAAGATCTTTGAAATGTAATTTAATTTTTAAGTTTTATTGTACTTTTTATCTTTACAAGCAAAACTAATTTAATATTATCGATAATCTCTTAATCTAAAGATATAAAAGCAAATATTAAAGTTACTCTTTACATTTAACTTTACTTAAACAAAAATAATAAGAAAAACATAATCGCTATAATTACAACATATAAAATATAAAAAATTTTGATATATAAATACAAAGAGAAGCTTTAGATTATTAAAAAATAACACTTGATAAACTATATAAACTACAAGAAGTTTATTAATTAAAACATCAATAAAGTATAAACATATTTCAAAAAACTAAGACGAAAGATTGTCGAAATTTAGTCTAATATAAAAAGATTGTATTGCAACAATAAATTAATTCAAACGTTGCTAACTTTTTTGCTCTTAAAATATATCGCAACTTAAGATACTCTTAATACTTAAAAAAATTTTAACGTCAATATAACTTTTTAAAAGCTACAAAAAAAGAAGATATTGCTTAAAATTAATAAGATTGCTATATAAATTAAACGCAAAGTTAGTTGTTCGAAATCTTAACGTTAACATCGAAGTTTCTCTTTAAAATCGAATTTTAATTCTTATCAAAAATTTAGCTTCTTAAATCAAAAAATCAATAAAAACGTATATTGTTGTTATTTTTGTTAGAGTCTTAAGTATTTTATTAAAGAGTATCTTTTTCGTATTGATATTCGCAAATACATTTAAAAAAAGATAAAAAAAACAAAGATTATTAAGAATAATAAACAAAAATTTTACAAAAAGTATTGCGTTTACAATGCTAAAAATAATAACTTGTTAAAAGAATTTTTACTTAATAATAGCAATTTCAATATTAAGAAAAGTATTAATAAAGAACTTGCAATGTTGTTTAAAAAAAATATTAATAAAATTTTTAACAATAAATAAATTGTTAACATTGACGTTTCTTTATATATAATTAATTAGTTTCGATATTTTAAAGATTCTTTTATTATTATTTCTAAACGTATTGTTAAGATTAAAGAGAGAAAATTGTTTTTAAATTAATGTAAGACAACGACAATGCGTACAAAGAACAAAAACAAAGTATATTTGATAAATATTCTTTTTGTTTTAAATCTTAGAGTTAATCTTTTATCTAATAAACGCATGTATTAAAAAAAACTACATAAACACTTTAACAAACACAACATATAAATATAAAACAAACAAAAAAAACATATTTTTATTGCAAATTAGCAAGAAGACGTATATATAATAAGCAAAATAGCGTCGAACTTAAACAAGTTTGCTTTTATTGTTGTTATATAATAGAAATCTCTTATAACATTTTTAACAATTAATAATATATTTAATTAGAAAAATCAAATGCAAATTAATATTAATAAAATAGTTATTAGCGATTTTAAAACAAAGCTATATAGTTTTTGATATTGTTAATTTGCTTATTTAGACGCAATTAAGTTGCGAAAACTATATAAAATTACTATACTTTTAAAGCTTGTTCTTATTATTAAAGATATAAGAAATTCTTGTAAAGTATATATATTAATTAAGCTCTACAATAAAAGAAATTATTATATTAATAAATATAAAACAATTATTTTAACTCTTATTTTAATTAATATTTGCGAATTACTATTAATTTTAAAACTTAAACACAAGTAATTTTTTAAAATTGTCGACAATTACTTTTGTAAAACATAAATATTAACAATAATTAAACAAGAACAAATTATAGATACTCTTTGTTAATAATAAATACAAATAGAACTTTAAAGTAAAGCTAACATATTTGTAATTTGTAGCAACAATAATACAAAACTTAAGTTAGCACTTAATAAATAATATTTATTTTTTAACGTTGTATTTAATTATACTTTGTTGTACAATTCTCTTTAAAATAATATTGCTAAACAAGATATATAAATTATCGAAAACTTTATAAAAGTTATAATTAAAGAGACGAAATTTCTTATTAAGTTTTGATTAAAAGTTGTATAAACAAATGTATATTTACAAAATTGCATAGCAATTAAATTGTTTATCGACAATAAACTTATTATATCTATAGAGATATTTATTAACGTTAAATTATTTATTAATTATTTGTGTATATAAAATTGCAAATATTATTTTTATATAAACTTTAAATCTTTTTTTGTCGAAGACAAAAAAAATAAGCTTATAAATAGAGAACAAGTAAAAGTGTTTCTCGAATATATTGACAAAACAAGTATATTTATTAAAATATAAGTATCGAACTTAGATAAAATTATTAAATATAATATTGTCAAATATATCGAAAGCGAAAAGAAAGAATATATTAATCTTAAGATGCATATTAAGATTATTAATATTTTGCTAAAAAGACAATTAATAGATAGATCTTGCAAAGATATAATCAAAAATAAATCTAGCTTAAATCTCGCTTATATTAGCTTAAATCTCGCTTACATTAATCTAGATTTTGCTCAAATTGTCTTAAATTCTTTTTAGATAACTTTAGATAATCTTGTTTTACTTAAACATTATGTATAGATATTTTTGCACATTGTTATTCTAAAGAGAAAACAAGTTAATAATAGTATAGAGAACTTGAAAAAACATCGAAACAAAATCGTTTATACTATAATAGTTTTTATAGCTTAAAATATAATTGATAAAGTTATAAATTCGAAGTGCGACTTTATAATTATTAATAAAAAAAACAATAATGCTAGCAAACTTGTTATATTTATATTAAAGATATAAAAAGAAATTGTAAACAATTTTGTCTAAAAAAAGCTATAAAAAGATACTATATAAAAGAAATTATTTGCTTTTGCTACTAATAATATATAAAAAATTGTTACTTTTTTTTGAAACGTTAATATTGTAATAAGCAAGTAAATGTTTAAAGCAAAGATATATATAAATAAAATATTAAAGAAACTTAAAGCAAAATTAATCGCAAAAGACTTTACACAAGTCTTCGAAATTAATTATAAAGATACTTTTGTTTCGATTGTTAAATTTGATATTTTATAAGTGTTTCTTGTTATTATTATATTAAAAAATCTAAAATGCTATTAAATAAACGTTAACAACATCTTTATTAAGTCTTTTTTTAAAAAAAAGATTTATATAGTATTTTTATTTAGAGTAAATGTATTTTTAGAGCAATACTTGTGTATTTTTCGAAGTTTTTATAATTTAAAACAAGTTGTTCGCGATTAATATAAATATTATATTAAAGAGTTTGTTAAGTTAGACTTTAAACAATACAATACTAATCTTTATTTTTTGTTGCATTTTGAACAACGCATTATACTTTTACTTTATATCGACAATATTATTATTGCTATATAATTAATAAATAACGTTAATTAGTTTAAACGCGAGTTTTAAAAAATATTTAAGATAAAGAATCTAAAAGAAATAAAAAGAATTCTTAATATTAAAATTATTCGCAATCGAAAAGTCAAAACTTTACGCATAAATTAATCTTATTATATTAACGAAATACTCGATAGATTGCAAATGCTTATCGACAAAAGCAATTTAACTAAATTGTTTATAAATAAATACAATTCTCTTCGATTTATTAAACTAGAAGACAAACAAATTAATTAAAGAAATTATTAACACGCAATTGAAAGCATTATATATATAGTTATTTACATTCGTTTAGATATTGCTTTCGCAATAGAACATCTAAGTTAATATCTTATTAATTTGACAAAATATTATAATTAAGCTTTGAAGATACTATTTCGATATTTTTGCTTTATTGTTGACAAGAAACTAACGTACAATAGTAGTAAAAGTTTATATTTAGTAATATACTTTAACTCAAACTATATATCTAATAGATTAAATCGAAAGTTAATTCTTAAATATATATTTATAATAGACAAAGAATCGATTGCATAAATGTTACGCAAGCAAAAATTAATAACAATATTTATTATTAAAGTTGAGTATATAATTCTATTTATATATACTAAAAAGAATCTATAAATTATATAGATTTTAAGAGACATTAGCTATGCAAAATACTTTAAAGATTTATTAAATTGCATAAATATTGTTAAGAACAAGATATACAAATTCGTATTTTTTATACAATTAATAAACAATAATTAAGCAACTTTAGCACTTATTAAGAACGCTTATATTAATAATAGATTAAAGTATATTAATATAACATTTTATTATATTAGAGATCTTTGTAAAAGTAATTGCATTTGTACTAGTTTTGTTTGAAGCGCAAACATAATAATAGATAGACTAATAAAGTTATTGTTTAAAGACAAGTTTAAGATCTTTATTAGATAGCTTAAATTAATAAATTAGAAAATTAGTAAAAGCTAATAGATACGTTATTATCGAATAAGAGTATTGCGCAATACAACGACAACATGCTTGAAGCTTGCAAATTGTAATAGTAGCAAGTAAATAACTCGAAGAGTTATTCGTCTACTTTTAATTGATTTGCTTAGCAAGTTGACTCAAATTTAAGTTAATTTAGTCGAGGTAAGCTAGACTTAATTGAGATTAGTTTAGAAACTACAATATATCTTGCAATCTTTGCTCTTTGTATGTAATTATCTTCTATAATACTAATAATTTACTACATTGTTTGTTACATCTTTTAATATTATCTATAATTTAGTAACAAAATTAATTTATTTGTTTTAAAACTTTATTAAATTTAAACTAATTGCTAACAAAAGAATTGCAAAAGCTTGCAAGAAATTTACTTAAATCTTGCTAACAAGTAACAAAAATATAAAACTATTTATATTTTTATTATTTATAGTATTTGTATTACTTTAATAAGATAGACTTTATTTTGCTAAATCTTTTTTCTTAATTTTTTTGCTTGTTATTGTTGTATTTATAATTTTTTAATTTTTAGTTCTATTGTTTTTAACTATTAATTTTGTCTTTTTCTTAAATATATTTGTTTTGTTTACAATTTAGTTATTTATACTTGCAATCTTTTTTATAATTTAGCTCTTATTTGTTGTTGCAATCAATTTAATAAAAAAGAAGAAATTTAAAATAAAATTTAATCTTAAAGTTTTTGCTTAATAGATATTAAAAATATATTTATATAATAAAAAGATAAAACAAATTATTTAGATTAAAGAAGCTAATAAACAAAAAATTTAATTATTTTTCGCAAAACAATTAAGTTGAAACTCGAAAACTATACAATAATTAAATACTTAATAATTAATATTAAATATCTATTTGTTTAAAACAAAATATATATATTTCGAAATATAAATAATATTTTTTGAATTAAAAGCAATTAAATTTTAGTATAAATTGTTAAGCGCTAAATATTTAAATCGAACAATTATTTTTAAAAAAGTATAATATTACTACTATTAATCTATATTGTATTTAAATATCAAGAAATATATTAAAAATTACTTTATATACAAATATATTAAATTATATTGCAAATATAAGTATAGTTTATTGAAATTTTTATCTATTTTAAACTATTATTAACAAAATATATTTTGCAACTTTATTATTTCTTTGCTATTATATTATTATAAAGAAAAGATCTTTTAATATATTTTAGTAATAATTAATAAATTATTTAAAAGTAAAAAGTTTATATTTATAAATTCTTTAAAAGTTAAGATTGTAATTTAGATCTTTATTAACTTTGTTTAATATATTAAAGACTTCTTAGCTATTATTGTTTTAAACAAAAACACTTAATTTATTGCTTAATTTTAATAATATTTTTGCAAAAAACTAGAAACTAAATCTAAATTGTTAATTGTATTCTATTTAGAAATTAATAATTAAATTAAAAATATTAATATTGTTTTTAAGCAATCTTTTTAAGCATATATACAATACAATTAGAATAATTAAATTAATTATTTTGCTATTGTTAAATTTGTCGCAAACAATTATATTAGCAAGTCTATTAACTTATTATTTTTCTTTGCTATTAAAGATTATTTGTTACAATTAAATTTAAAGTTATTTATAGTTTTTTTTAATAATATTATATTCGAAACTTGTTGCAATATAAAGAATATCGACAAAATTATTAAAAAGATTAAAATTTTGCAAAATTTTCTTTGTTAAAAGCTTATTTAAACTTAAGTTAAATAAGTAAAATTTACTAATTATAAATATATTACAATTTCGAAATTTAAAATTAATAATTAAGTTATATTTAATATTCGAAATATTAAAACAACTTAATTATACAAGTTTCTAAAATATAAAAATGCAAACTTCTATAAAATTATTTAAGCAATTAACAATTACGTTTACAAATTAGAATTGCTCGAATTAATAAAAATTTATTTAGTATTTTATTTATAACTTTTGCACTTTAATAAAAGCAAGTTTTTGTTAAATTAATAAATTAAGTTTTTGTTGTTTGTTAATGTTATTAACAATATTAATAATAATTTCAAATATTATATTAAGAGTATCGAGATATTACAATACAATATATGCAAAAATAATAATAATATAAATTCAAATCTAATTGTTACTAATTATAGATATAAAATACTATAATATTAAATTCTTTTTACAAGTTATATAAACTACAATAATAGATCTAAATAATTAAATTACTTTATAGCTAACAACTATTTTAACTTTGTTGTTAACTTCTATTATTAATATTTAAACGTAGTAGAATTTTACTAGATATTTAAGACGTCTTTTAATTGAAAATCTAATAAGTAGAATAATTTGCGCTTTGTTATTTTTGCGCTTTTCTATTATTGTTGTCAAATATTGCTTAATATATATCTATAGTTTTTGTTGTCGCATTTAGAATTAATCTCGAAAATATATTGTTAATATATTATTATTGTCGAAAATTATTTGTTATATATTTGCAATTAAAATTAAATTTGCTTTGCTATCTTGCTATCTTATTATATTTAACAAGAATTTCGAAAATATATTATCGATACATTATTATTATTAAAAGTTAATTAATATATATTTGCAATTCTTGTTGTTGTCTTTATAGTATCTTTACTAGATATTTTATAGTTGTTCTTTCTAAAGATTTTTCGAATTAAAATTAACTTAGCATTTCTAAATATACGCACAACTATATATAAATTGTTGTTAAGATACTTCTACGTTATTTTCTTTCTCTATATTGCAAATTTAGACAAACGTGTTCAAATATAGTTAAATTTAACAAATTTCAACTTTTTAATATTGATACTCTTTTTGTTGTTGTTAATCTCTTTCTTAGATTATATAATTAATCGATCTTTATTTTGCAATCAATTTCTCGATTTTTATATTATATAATTCGAATCTTTTTTCTTAGAGTTAAAATTAGTAATCTTTTGTATTCTCTTTAATTTTTTTACATTTAATATTTTTTTAAAATTTATTTATCTTTTCTTTTCTTTCTCGATCTTGTTGTTGCTTAATAAATCGCTCGAAATTCGATATTTATTGCTCAACAATTGCTCGAAACTCGATTTTTATTGTTCGACAATTATTCGATGTTTAATTTTAAGTATTAGATTGTATTTGATAGACGTATTTAACATTAATCGAACGTAGTCGAGAATTAACTAAAATATTATTTGTAACATATACGTTCTTTGCTTTGTATATTATTGTTTTTTGCATATTTTGTTTTAAAATTTTCAATTATTTCTTTTTATTCGACAAATTTATCTTTTTGTTTAACGCATATTAGAAACTTTAGTTTTAATTGTCGAATAATATTTGATATATACTCGATAGCAATCGAAGCTTGTATCTAACAAATACTCAAGATTAACTAGAGTTAACTAAAAATACTAACTAGAAGACTTAATATTGCTTTGTTAAAGCTCGCAAATAGAAGAAAGAAGTAGTGTTACAATTTTAGACTAAATAGACTTTGCTTTTCAATTACTCTTCAAGTCTTCGCTTTTTAGTCTCGAATATATTACGAGTAACGTCTAGCGTCTTGACACTTATAGTACTTATACTTATTTCCTGTACATAGTTAGTTCTGCATAGCTAGTATTCTCGTCAATCAACTACATACTAGCCATCAAAGCTCTAACCCTGACAGGTAGACTCAGGTCCTCTTGCAGGGATCCACTCCTCGTTGGTGGATTGTAGGACCACCTACCACTTCAACCTCAGGTTACCGATATAGAGAACCTTGCGGTGCACTCGCTTGCCATCCATGTTCCGGGTTGAGTAAGGATCGAGCGACTCAGGGCGCGCTCCAGCCGCACGGATTCCAAAATCTTTGGTTTAAAGCGTCTGCATGCCTGTCTCTCGCTTCGGAACCATTCGGTGAGCGTTGTTGTCGCATTCTCCGAGGCAGAGGGTGTTGAAGTCTGGCGTCGAAGC
>JAABUL010003619.1_pt1 | contig 22559 bp, 20 predicted proteins | sample 5559151 | NCBI WGS metagenome assembly JAABUL01 (sample SAMN10711876, study PRJNA513368) | rock metagenome | isolation source: Antarctica rocks | place: Antarctica: Victoria Land, Pudding Butte sud | reverse complement strand
GAGACTTATTTTCCTATCTAATTATTACGTTAATCTACTACTATAGCCGTATCTTTAGTCTATAGTAGTTACGTATATAATATCTAACTTTATAATAGTTATAGTATTTACTAGTTTTTCCGTCTTTCTTACCCTAAGGCTTTCCTTTACCTCTAGCTTTCCTAAACGGTCCTCTCTTAGGTACTCGTTAGGTAGCGTCAATTTCTATAGCGTTAGGGTCGCGACGGTTATTCCTTCTAGACTAGCTAGTTAGAATAAAGCTAGTTCGTCCGCGGTTCTAACCTATATATCGCTTTTCTATAGCTCTCTCGTAGAGATAATCGTCGATATTAATCGTAGCTTTAATAAGCGCGTCTAGGTTATTTATATTATTCTTTCTAGTACGTACTAGTTTATCCTTAACGTTGTCCTTAAGACCTTTATAGTATATAACGTAAAGAGTATTATCGTCCTACTTAGTCCTATTAGAGTATTCCTTAAACTTAGCCGTATACTAGGATATAGAGGTCCTCTATACGATATCCTAAATAATATAGATAGTAACCTTCTTTTCGTTACTAAATCTATAGATCGTTTTTATCTCTTCTATAAACTTAATAAAGTTAGAAAAGATTCTATCTTCGTCCCGTTAATATATAATAAAGTTCGAGATCCTTAGACGTATCTAGTACTACGCTTCTCCCCTAAGATAGGCTATTATAATAAAGTATCTCTTCTTATAGGATCCGATTCTATCTAACTCGAAGTAGAGTAAGAGTTAGTTAATCTAGTCGTCTAGCTTATTACGGTCTCTATAGAAGAAGTCTACCTTAGTTTTACTATCGCTAGTATAGTAATTAATTAATAGAGCTAAGCTTTCGTCTCTATAGCCTAAGCCTCGTATACTACTAATAGTACTTATTCTAAAGGTATTTAAAGTATTACGATCCTATAAGGTAGTATTACGTAAGTACTTCTTTAAAGAGTACGTAGTAATAGGTATTATAAGTAAGATAACTTAATATATATAAATAGCTATAGACCTTTTAGTAAGATTATAATATAAGTTAAATATAAGTATATCGAAGATATCCTTAGTTCCTATATACCTAAGTAATTATAAGTTACTCTATAATACTCTCCTACTCTATTCTATAGAGCGAGTATAGAGTATAGAGTAAGTTAGCTACTCTATCGTCTTAGCTAAAGCCGTAAGATAGAGTAGTCCTTATTCTACTCTAAACCTACGTATTCTATATTATACTCGTAATACTACTATTTTAGTTATAAATAGAGAGGTATAAGTATTATTTAACCTTTAAGTACTCTTTATAATCCTTTTAGAATACTTTACTAACTTAGTTTCCTAGTTATACCGTATACTATACCTAACTTTCTATCTACTAGTATAACTAAGTTAATTTTACCTATATAAGTTAGTTATACTACTCGTCTTATTAGTAGAGTTATAAAGTAGTTTTATTAGAAGAAGAGTATTTATTATAAACTAATTTATTTTTATATTAAGATAGCTAACTTATTTATAGTTAAAAAATATTATATAGATTATAACTTACTTTTTAATTTAGCTAGAATATATAATAACTTTTTAATACTCGTTATCTTAGCTATATTTAGTTTTATTTATTCCTTATTTTTAAATATTATAAGTATTTACTACTTCTAAGAGCTATAAATACTTAAGATATTACTTAACTATAATAATAGTAGTAGTAATAACTAAAGAATTAAAGATAACCTTTAAAAATAAGTAATTATTAAATAATTAATAATAGTATATATAGTATTAAGCCCCTTTTTTACTTATTAAAGGGATTTAACTTACGATAATTAAGGTTAGTAGTAAAGTAACTATTATTACTAGTAATACCGTTAAATTTCCTTTTATAGTTAAGCTACTATTTACTTATTAAACTCTATATACTATTACTAACGCGTTTAATAAGATATTTACCGCTATTATATTATAGTAACTTATCGTAAAAGATAAGATAATATATCGATATATTATAAAGGTTATAGTTTACTTCTATAGTACTAAAAAGGCCCTCTAGCCTTTCCTTTATAGTATAGCCTATAATAACTAGACGCTAACTATATAATACTATAGTAGCCTTATATTTATACGGGAGCGGCTATATCTATTTACTAGCGCGGCTAACGAAGGGATAGGTACAGACCTCTACCCGCTCTTAATCGCTTCGTATCTATAGCGGCGCTTCAGTATCCTACTTGTATTCGTACTACGCTATCTCCGCTGCCGTAATTGCGAGACTATCGACGTAGATATCCTTAGGACGGGCGACGAGTCTATAGATGACCGCTGGTGGAAGTTGCGACATAGAAAACTTCGGTCGAACGCGCAGCATTTCTCAACCTGCGCACTACACCGTGTTCTTTCCCTCGCTCTTCTGTTCCGCAGTATGCAGTGCCCACTCTCTCCATGCCAGGTTCCAGCGGCTTGCTCGCGGTGATGGCCAGCCTGGGTGATGAGATAGGCGCGGCTTCAAAGAAACCGTGCTGCGACTCTCTCGATGCGACGCGCTCGTACAGAGTCGGCGCTGCGCGAACAATGCGCGAGGTACGGACTGGCGAGGCGATGCGAGGATCTGGTGGAGTTGCGCCTTGAGCACGAGGTAGGACGCCCTGGGGCATCGGGGTCAGCAATGTCTGGCCAGTGGCGTCGTAGGTAACGAGGAGCTTCTCCATGCTGGTCTGCTACGACACGAGGCCAGCTGCTCCATCACGACTGTGCTGGGCTCCACTCATGCCGTGACCAGCCTGGGGTGAGTGATGTGAGGAGCTTGGGATCTTCGCGTCACTTCAAGATTGCGATTTGTCTCACACACAGATCGGTCTCGGTCTCGCTCTGTGTGCTCCTGCTTGGTCAGCAGAATCCTTTCTTCCTCCCAGCCTTCCATCGATCTCTCGTCAACGTCCGTCCCTTTCCATCGTCCCGGGAGATCTCATTATGGAGCGGCACGATCTAGCAATGCGATGTGTGGGAGAGGGCTTTCCCGTGCTCATCGTCCACGGTTGGACCATGTCCGGCTTGGTTGAAGCAAACGACTTCGAGCCAGTCTTCGAGAAACAGGATGGCTACCGTCGAATCTATGTGGATCTTCCAGGGATGGGAAAGTCTCTAATCGGTGGTGCGAAAAACCTGGACTCGATTCTCGAAAGTCTGTCACGCTTCGTGGAGAAACACATCCTCCCATCCAACTTCCTCTTGACCGGATCTTCCTGTGGCGCCTACCTTGCTCGTGCCTTGGTTTACAGGTATGCCAGCAGTATCGATGGACTGCTCCTTCGCGTACCTCTCGTCGAGCCCGTCGACTCAAAGCGAGATGTTGACCAGTTCGTACCTGCCATCTCCGATCCAACACTGATGTCTTCGATGTCGGCTGCAGACCGCGAGAAGCTCGGCGAGATCTCAGTGCAGACACCGGAGTATATCGATGCCTCCAGACGTAGACTCGAGGATATCGTCCTACCCGCTATTGCTGTATCGGACTCATCAGCACTGGACCCGATCCGCGACGATGTGAATGCTTACAAGCTGACAGCGGCAATGCACACTCCGGATTCAGCTTTTGCTAAACCCACTTTGATCATTACCGCGCGGCAAGACACTGTTGTGGGATATCGCGATCCCTGGTCTCTGGTCGCATCCTATCCGCGAGCTACCTTTGCCACACTTGATCGAGCGGACCATGGTCTTCCTGTCGACGAGAGTGACGTTGATCTGTTTGAGGCATTGGTTGTCAATTGGCTAAGGCGGGTGGAAGAACTGCAGCGTATGAGCACGACCACTGCTCAGCCAAACAGATAAGATGCTTCAATCGACTCGATCAACACCAGCTCTTCCGCTCGTTCCTCCTCTCACCTTTCTTCTCGGCCAAAGCGATGACCGCAATGAAATCGTGGGTCTCAACACTACTACATTCATTCGACTTCGTCGTCGAGAACGCCGGTAAGCAAGATTTTCGCATGGGCCAGCGAGGCCGAGATGAAGACTCTGCTAGGCTTCACCGTGGCCTGGGTGTCTACTAATCAATCGCAATCAATCAATTAGTGCTTCTAGTAATAACAATCAATCAAGCAGGTAGCCTAGTAATCAATCTACGATTGTTAATTAAAGCGGGACTAAGCTCCGGAAAACCTCTATACTAGTAAACATCCTTCTTAAAGTAGTTAGCGTGTTTCGGAAGCCCGGGCCGTCCCGTCAGCCTAATTAATACGTCTATCGCGCCCTTAGCGCGCTTTAAATTTTACCTCCTTAATCTTTAATTTATAGGCTTTAAGGAATAACTATAACCTAACCTATTAACTATACTATATATATTATTAATATAGCCTTATATAATAGCTTAATCTTATCCCTAACCTTAGACGCCGACCTTACGGAGATTTACGCCTAATCTAATCTTATAATACTATACGAGAGCTACCGTACGAAGTCTAGCTTCCTTATAGGTAACGGTATTACTTCTAGCTATTACCTATTACCTCTTAGTAAGCGTAGTCCCCGGAGCTAGGTATAGCTCGGCTATAGTAAGCTTATTACTAAGAAGAATACTAGGTAGAGGCTATAGATATACTAGTACTACTAAAAGAAAGATATCCTCGTAGTACTAGCCGCTAATATAACGACTAATATTAGCCGCTACCTCTAGTTATAATACTATTTTAACTATAAAGGTAACTATACTAGTATACTAGCTATACTAGCTAAGAGGAAGTACGTACTAGACTAATTAAGGGCTTAAGATAAGGCTTAGAATAAGGTATTCAACCGTAATTACTACTAGGCTATCTACCTTACTTTTATAGTATATAAGCGGCTCTTACTACGCTAAGAGTCGTCTATTTACCTTTATAACCTTATTATAGAGCGTAACCCTATTATAAAGGACTTACTACCTTAATTAGCTACTAATTTTCGCCGCTAGATCGAGTACTACTATCCCCTAGCTAAGGAATAGGTAGTATAGGCTCTAGCTAGCTCGCGGAGCCGTATTACCGTATATTTTAATAGGTAGACTAGTAGTAGTAATATAGACCTTATTAGCGTAATTACTTACTATATTAGTACGGATTATAAGTATAAGATAGTACTATTACGGCTAGCGCCGACTTACGGCTCGTATACTAGAGCTAATATAGTATAGACGCTTATAGTAGTAATCCTTAAGTATAAAATTAGTACGAATATTAATAACTTTATCGCTAATAGAGCCTTAAATAATAATAAGGCTATTAAGCTCCTTTAATACGACGTTACTATTAATCTAGTTACGTAGCGGTTACGTTATATAGCCTATATTATAAACCTTATCTATAAGGCTATCCTCTTTAGAGTTAACGTTAACTACGTTAAAGACGTACTATAACTAGACGATAAGGACGACCTTAAGGCTATTAATACTTTAGTAGATTAATTTAAGCTCGAAGTAAGTAACGAGTAGTTAGCTTAATAGGCTTAGCGTCGTAAAGGACCGGTTAGTAAGCTCTATAACCTTATCTACTATATCTATAGCTCGCTAGCCCTTCGGTTATTCTTTAAGAGTAAGTAAAGAGACGTTAATAAGTTACTTCTAGTACTTAAGGTCGTTACTAACGGTAGAATTCGATAGAATAGTACCTACGATATAATTAAGCGTACTATTAAGCTTAAGGACGCTATAGAGCTATATTAAATATACTACCGTAATAATACTAACTACCTCCTTACTAACGACGAGCTATTAACTAACGACTAGCTAGAGCTACGTAAGCTATTAGAGCTACTTAATCTAATTACTACTATAAGTAAGTAGATATAAGCTAATCTACTATTTAGTAACTACGGAGCCTTATAGTAAAACCTTAGAGCCTTAGACTTTCTTATAACTTACTTAGAGAAGTAGAAGTAGCTATATTAATATAAGCCTTATAGTTACTTTAAGACCTATATTAACCTTAGCTAGAAGAAGGCTAATAAGTACTATAGCCTTACGGATAAGGTACCTATCTATCGAGCTTTAATATAGCTTAATCTAACTAAGAAGAGTAAGTAGTTTAAGGATAGATAGGGCCTTATTTACTCCTAATAGGTTAAGGACGTTAACGACTTAATAGCTAATTAATTTAAGTACTACTAGCGGCTCTATCTAAACGAGAGGAGGGTATAATTATATAATAATAATAGCTTATTTAATAAGCTATTAGCCTTTAAGCGCTATAACTAGGTTATTAATTTAACTAGATACCTTACCGAGCTAGAGCTATATATTTACGAGTAGATAGCTACTTCCGGCGTTAATATTATTTACTAGTAGCGAGATAACTAATTAAGGTTCCCTATACTATATTATATCGCGATAGACGCCCTCGCTACGCTAGTAACTACTATAGCTAATAAGTGTATATTTAGTAAGAGCGACGATATTATTAATAACGACCGCGCTAGGCTCTATAAGGAAGTAGTAGAGTAGATAGTAGTACTAAGGAGCTAGATTACGTTAGGTCTTATTAACTTAAAGCTCCTTGTTACTACTATAGAGCCAATTTAGTAGGTTAAGGATAATAAGGCCTTATTCACTATTAGTAGCTAATACAGGTGCGGACTTGCCGCTTCCGGAAGCTCCATACGAGCAATTAATCAATCAATTCACTTTAATCAATTAATCAATCACATGCCCATAGAGCAATCAATCAATCACCAACGCTAGTAATAACAATCAATCACTCACTTCAAGCAATCACTAATTGATTGATTACTGGACAGCCTGTTGAAGATTACCTCAAAGAAAGCGAGAAGGAATGGGTGTCAAAGTACCGAGCCGCGAAGCTGGGAAGGTCTCGAAGTCCGAGCCATGCAGACCATCGTCGACGATACTCCTCTCCAAATGGAAGTTTGGCGTCCTCTCGCCGCAACAGCTCAAGCGACGATGGTAGCTCTTCGACTGGCCCATCTACTGCATTCTTCTCGCTATTGGGCAAATCATCGCCGCAAATTCATACCAGATCGTGCTGCTGACTGGAGGCTCGCGTGCCGGCGAAGCGGAAAAGCTTTACATCATCGGAGGCATATACATCATCGCCTCGTGCCTCTGGTGGACCTTGTACCGCACGATGAGCGCGCGTTATGTGACGAGCATACCTTTTGCATTCTACGGACTAGCCTTTCTTCTTGTGGGATTCCCACCGTTCATTGCTGCTGGTGGCGGAAGGGATTGGGCGAGGAACATCGCAACTGGGCTGTAAGTACCACCCGATTTCGCGATAGTACGCCCTTGATGGCAACGCGAGACCTATGCTGACTTGTGTGCTGCACTGGGAAGGTATGCTACTGCATCTGCGTCATCATCTCTGTATTTTGCTTTGAATTTTGGAGACGAAGGTAAGGTTGATAGCAGAAGAACTCCTGCACTGCTGACCGACCTGAATAGGAGGCGCTCCGATCAAATCCTGGGTCTACCGAGCCTCCATCGTCCAAGGAATCCAGCAGATTTACGTTGTAGCGCTCTTCTACTGGGGCCACGCCTTAGCCAGAGCGACAGCCGCCGGACAGACAGCACAGTCATCGATCGCGAACCGGCCAATCCTCGCCGCCATCGCCTGCTCCATCGGCGCCGTCCTCCTAGCAATCGGCCTCCTCCTCTTCACCTCACTGCCGCCCTACTACCACCAACAACCAGGCAAGATTCCCAACTTCTATCGGTCTCTGCTTCGCCGCAAACTCATTCTCTGGATGTTCATATCCGTCATCTTGCAGAACTACTTCCTTTCCGCGCCCTATGGACGAAGCTGGGCTTATCTCTGGAGTTCAGTCCATGCGCCGACATGGGCGTTCGCCCTTCTGGCGGTCCTGTTCTTCGTTGGGGTTTGGATAGCCATGTTGTTAATCTTCGCTAAACTAAGTAAGGCTCACTCTTGGATCCTACCCATCTTCGCTTTTGGGTTGTTGGCGCCCAGATGGGCACAGACATGGTGGGGAGTTTCTTCCTACGGTCTGTCTCTTCCATGGATGATCGGTGGGCCGGTGGGCTCAGCACTAGCTGGCAGAGGCTTGTGGCTTTGGCTGGGTGTTTTGGATTCCGTTCAGGGTGTTGGCATCGGTATGCCCCTGCTTCAGACACTTACACGCATCCATGTCGCCGTGGTCTTGACCGCCTCGCAACTACTCGGAGCCACAACAACTCTCATAGCCAAAGGGTCTCGGGGTTGCAAGTGAGTTCCCGGATCCATCGGCAGGTGTGTTGACAGCTCTGATGCAGCCATGATTTTGGATCGCATTGTGTTGTCAATTGGCGATACCGGTTGGGTTCTTCTTCTTCTTTCGGAAGGAGCAGTTGAGCAAGCCTTGAAAGCGGCGCTGAGATCGACCTGTTTGAGGCAGAGGTAATAAATTACTGGCTGGTGCGGGTGACAATATCGTGGCCAAACACCGTTTTCCATCATTTTTCCAAACGTATCACATGCCAGCATCGACTTAACCTCTACAGCACACGCTCACACCCCAACACACCACACAAAAGCCTGAACATGGTGAGTGTTACCAACCAACCACCACCACTCCGCTTTCCCAAGCTCTTGCCTTCGTTGGCGATAAGATGGCTACCTTATGGTTGGAAACACGGGTTCCACTCACAGTGACTGCCCTAACCTTCAAGGGTATCGTTGCGCGCGCGGCAGCGGATATTTTCTTCGCCGTGGCATTCCTCATGGGGTGTGTTTCGGCGCGCTGTAGCTGTTCGAGTGGCTTTCTGACAGCGGAGAGAGCATTCCTCTCTCCTGGTCAGATTGCTGTCTATTCGAATTTCTTCCAGAGGGTAGAGACTCAACATGTGCCGTGCCGAGGCAAATATCCCCATCAAATGCTCGACCCGGTCCGCTCAAAATACCGGACATCTCGCTGAAGTCACTTGTAGAGTTCACTTGATGCTGCGACCGGACAACCTTCATAAGAATGGCCCTATCACCTTCCTTCAAAAGTGTCGTGTTGGCAAAGCGTCCGAAAGACCACATCGAAGCGGACACTTTTAGGGTCGAGGAGAGCCCAACTCCAGCGGCGGGCTCTCTCAAGGATGGCGAGGTCCTTTTCCAAAGCAACTATCTATCCTTGGATCCGGCCATGAGAGGCTGGCTAAACGACACACGATCATACATTCCTCCCGTGAAGATCGGTGCTGTCATGCGAGGCAATGGCGTCGGTACCATCGTTGCCAGCAAGAGCTCCAAGTTTCGTACCGGCGAAACAGCATCTGCAATGTGTGGATGGTCTGAGATCGCTGTGCTAAAAGAGGACCTTGTCGACAAGCTTGACCTCCCTATCAATGGAACTATGACCGACTCACTGGGTGTGCTTGGAATGACGGGACTGACTGCTTATGTACCTGCTCCTGCGCGCCTCCATGCGTGATCCTTAGCTGACGAGGTGCACCAACAGTTCGGCATCTTGAACGTCGGCAGGGTAAAGGCTGGCGACTTCGTGGTTGTCTCAGGCGCCGCCGGTGCGACAGGCAGCGTGGTGGGTCAGATCGCGAAACTGAAAGGCGCGACTGTGCTGGGGATTACTGGCTCGGACGACAAGTGCAAGTGGCTTGTCAATGAGCTCGGCTTCGACAATGCCCTCAACTACAAGGACAAAAGCTTCGCAAAGAACTTCCGTGCCGCCACCAAGCAGCTCATCGATGTTTTCTTCGACAATGTCGGTGGCGAGGTCCTCGATCTGGCGTTGGCCAGAGCGAAGGAGCACTCGACGTTCGTCATGTGCGGAGGCATCTCCCAATACGTTGAGTAGTCCCCTAAATTACTATTTTGGGACGGCGCTGACTTCTGCTTGCTTCTCGAAGAATACGAGAAATGCGCAGGGCCCGAAGAATTACCTGATGATAGTTTCAATGAGGATTCGCATGGAAGGTTTCGTCGTGTTCGACTTCGAGAAGCAGTATTCCGAGGCACGGAAAGAGCTTGCCAAATGGTTGGTCGAAGGGAAGATCAAGCGCCAGGAGACTGTGATCAAGGGTGGCATCACCAAAATGCCGGAGGCGCTGAGAGCGCTGTACGATGGCGTCAACACCGGTATGAGCTCATGCTGTCGATACCTGGCCGCTTGCTGATTATTGTAGGTAAAATGATGGTGGAGGTGAAGGCACCTGCAGCAGGTTCTCGATCGAAGCTGTGATGCTACAGTCAAAATCCGCTATAGCCAGACTGCGTATGGCAGTACTTGGAAGACACTCGGCACATCACTGCGGTTGTCCAGACGTATGGTCAAGTCGCGGAGGCGTAGCGAGTGTACAGAGACTCCGCGGCAAAGTTTGTAGATAGTGGTGTAAGAGACACATCGTGATGTGTTCAGGCCTGAGTTATTACAGCTCAGAGCGGATGGAGATGAGCTTCGTTCGAGTCCGGTTCGCGGTGTACTCATCCCGTGGAAGATACCTCAATCTCTGGCCTTCCAGTTAAAGTAAACCCTCACGTGCTCGCCACATATGCCGTGTTGAGTAGACCGTGATCCATGAGATGTAGCGAGCTACGCAGAAGGACGGGCATCAACTCTATTCGTGATCGGTGGTGAGTGGAAGAGAGCGGCTGGGAGGTCGAAGGAGCGAGGCGAGAGGCTCGGCAACAGGATGCTAGCCCGAACGGTGAAAGCTCTGTCTGCCAAGCAGCCAATGACAGCCATGCAAAGACAAAACCTCTGACTCTGACTCTAACTCCACCGACTTCTGCAACGAACACTCCCCTTACGTAGGCCATGATGGACCACTTGTCCGTGCCGACCAACCAACAATACCTACCAGGCCCGGATGAAATCGACTGGGCGTCATTCGACTTCGACTCCACTGACTGGTATGGCATCAATGTTCTCCCGAACCATCCGAGCCACTATCCTCAGCCGGAACCCGTGGTGGATGTGACAGATCCATCGTCAAATGTCAGGCCAGCATCTCAAACAGAAACAAAGAGACCTCGCAGTTCCCTCGCGTGTGTACCGTGCCGTAGTCGGCACAGCAAGTGCGATGCTGCAAGACCAAGTTGCTCGCGATGCCGCAGTAACGGAAAGTCATGCTCATACGGGACGTCGAAGCGTGGCAAGTTCAAGCTGGGCGAGACGGCACTCTCGACCACTCGAGCTGCCACAGCTGGACTTCAAACCACGCCCATGAGCTCGTCAGAATCTTCGATAGCTTCGAGATGGATCCCGAAGCAGGCATCGCAGTGGGACGCAGACCTGTACCTTGATCTATATTATGCTAACTTTCATCGTGCTCATCCATTTGTTCTCCCTCACGATCTATTTCGACGGAGACTCACGAGCGCTGCCCCGGGCACACAGCAGCTGCTTCCTACCATGGAGCTCGTTGGAAGCTTTTACTCCTCGGTTCAGCCTCGAGCGGCACTACGTGAAAATGCCGAGATCGCGCTCGACAATGGCCCTGAGAACGGCTTCGCGGTTCAGGCACTTCTCATGTTTGCTATTGTGCTCCACGCCAATAACGAGTTCATCCACGCGAGAAGCACGCTGGACCGCGCAATCGAGATGGCACTTCGTCTACGCATGTTCTCGAAAGAGTTCTCAGTCCAACACGGCAATTCCTGCAAGATCATCGAAGAGAGCTGGAGACGGACTTGGTGGTGCTTATATGCTACAGACAGTGTTTTTTCAGCCATTCGGCATGCCCAAACCTTCGCTCTTCGTAATGTCATCGCCGACCTCGATCTACCGTGCGAGGAGTCGGAGTACCAACAAGGTCGAATTCCGCACCCGAGAACGATGAACGAGTACAACAATCGAGAATTTCTATGCGAGGATAAAGCCGAGTTCTCTTCCTTTGCCTACCTAATAGACATTGCTCAGATTCTGGGCTTCGTACTCGCCCTAGATCGTGAATCTAGCGACCCCCTTCAGCCCGACGTAGTGGACGCCGAGACGCGCTTGATGAGCTGGATTATGTGCGTCAGACTGATGGGTGGAAGGGTTTTCAGAGAAAGTATCAAGCACTAAGCGGCGCTCTGAGGCCTCGACACTCTCGACTCCAGCTGCGAGACACCTGCTGACCTCTCTGCCCATCACTTTAGGTACCTCCCTGAAGCCAAACGGCGCATGGCAGCCCACGACGAGGACGAGGAGATCGATGAGGTGATATTCCAAGCACATATTGTTTACAACACGTGGGTGATCGTCTTCAAGCTGGCACTGTCCACAGTCATTATCACACGCTGATTCGAGACGGTGAACAGGCTCCGAGTTCGGCTCCATAGGCCACTATCGATGCTTCGCTACAGTCAGATTGAGTGTCGATCAACGTGCGCTCCACCGCCAGATAATAAAGTCTCCGACGATCACCAGCAACGACCATTTGATTTTCATACCGCAAAGGTCCTGGAAGCCGCGCAGGCAGGCATCGGGATGTTCACTCTACCCAGTCGCTTCACTTCACATTCCCCGATTTTGATATGCGGCCTCAATATCTGCCTTCTGGCACAGCTGGCCGCTTGTCGCTTCACTTTGAAGGGGCCAGCTTACGAGGCTGCCAGAGGCAGAGTACGCTTCGGGCTGAGCGTACTCAAGACGTACGGATCTATCTGGCCTCTAGGATGTTCAACACTAGAGGAAACCAAAGCTATCGCGCTTGATATCCTCGAACTCGACAAGTCCTGAGGCGGAAGACGGCAACGGATGGCATCTCGAGATTCACAGCGTGTTGTTGGAGGGCTTAGAGCACTGCACGACGCTTGATGCTGTATCGGAGAGCTCTTCTACCTATTGATGTGCAACCTCCAGCACCACCTTTCCTGAAGCTTTCCCACTTTTGACTTTGCTGAATGCTTGCTGGAAATCGGCAAACGGGAATACACTGTCCACGGAAGGCCTCATCGACCCATGCTCAATCAGCTCCGTGACCTGCTTAAGCTGGGTTCCGTTCGACGCCATGATGAAGAACAGGTTTTTCACGTTCTTCTCGCGCAACTCATCTGGTCGCGTGCTGGAAGGAGGCTGGAAGATGCCAATCACCGTAGCACCCTCCTTGGCCGCCCACCACGAATCAGCAAGTGCGGCACCGCCCACGCAGTCCAGCACGATATCGACTTGGTTGCCACCCTTCTGCGACCACTCCTTCACACTGGTCTTGGTGTAGTCGAGCACCTCGTCCGCGCCCAAAACCTTGACCGAATCGATGTTGCGTGGCCCACAGGTTGCGATGACCTCCGCACCAGCCCACTTGGCTAGCTGCGTCATCCACACACCGACGCCACCGGAAGCTGCTGTCACAAGCACCTTCAGGCCATCTGCAGAACCGCTTCTAGCTTCCACTCCAGCATGCACGAACAGCGCCTGCCACGCTGTCTCCGCCGACATAGGCACCGCCGCGCTCTCAGCCCAGGAGAGGCTTTTGGGTCTCTCGGCCATCTCTTCGGTCACAAGGACTGAGTATTCTCGTGCGCATCCCGTGCGGACGTAGTTCGACCGAGCATAGACTTCTGCTCCCGGCTGAAACGGAGAAGATGCTGGTCCATCCACGACTACACCTGCAACGTCATTGCACGGTACCAGGACCTTATTGACAACCAGGTGTGCAGGTGGTGGAAAGTTCTTGGTCCAGAGGAGCTCGCCATTGGTGATGGCAGTCGCTTTTACCTGGATCAGATGTTCGCCCAGGTCTTTATTGATATTGGGAACCGGGTGATCATTGATCATGACCACATCGGTGCTCATCTTATCGGGCTGGAAGATGGCCTTCTGGATCTTGGGAAGTGATGCCATGGTGAGCTGTCGGCAATGGCGAGACGACTTGCTGAACAGTTCTGATGTTGGACGTGCAATCAGATGGACGAATCTCGTGCTGAAGAGTGTGTGCATGAAGTGCTTTGCAAGGTGATGAAGTGATCTCGATATGGCGAGCTCTGCGAGATATATATCCTCACCTGCATCTTCACCTTGCCTTCCGACATCCGGTCTTCCCGACTCTGCATTGGCAAGTGATCTTCAGCGGTCAGGTCTCTTTCCGTTTGTGTTCTACGCAGCTTCATGGTAAGCCGATAGCATATCCTTCGATGCTATGCAACATACGTCCCGAGAATATGGATCTCCGACATAGCCTACTGCATACCCGCCTTGGCATCAGCCGCTGAGACTCCGACTCTGCGTCGCCGCATCGATACCTGAGGGAAAGCCCCTCGCTACACCACAGCACTGAACACTATTGCAAAGCTTGGTGAAGTGTCGGTAACGATAGCAACGCATTGATAAGCGCCCAGGATATGCATCGGCTGACTACCCAGCTACCACGCAGTACCAACATCTCGACTACGTTCGTTGTCTTGCTGACTCAAGCAACCAATCTTGGTCGTTCTCGCCACAGAGATCGTCGGTTCCAATTTCGCCTCTGTGCTCATCAAGTTGAAGTTCAGAAGCAGTCCAACCTTGCTCTCGGGCTGCCGAGGCTGCCATACATGTAAGTTTTCGCTCGAAATTCCGTCCGTGGTCTATCAACTTCGTCTCTCAAATTCGGGTCCGAACTTCAATGCTCTCAACTGGTCGGCGACATCACCCAGCTGGCAACCCAAGAGCGAGACGATCGGCCTCGTAATGTTCCAGACTTCCGTTGCCTGATCTTTTGGAGTAAACCATAGAACCAATACATATAACCCATCTTCAACCCAACATCGCAACGATGAAGCCACCACATCTCGACCGTTGCCCCAACCATACCATCCATACTACAACTCCAAACAAACACCACCCCATCCACCCATAATGTCCCGTCCAAACTTCATAGGCATTAACCACCTCAAATTCGCCGCCGCCGACATTCTCAAGACAAAAAACTTCTACTGCTCAATCATGAACTTCGGATACCTCGCCGACTACGACCATCGAATGCCATCCGGCGAGCTCTTTGCCGTCATGCTGCAGCTTGAACACACCACTTCTTCCGGTGCCACTACGCCAATCCTCGTCGAGATAAGGCACAATGAAGCCCAAGCGAAAGCGCAGCAAGGCTGGGACCTCGTAACTATCGGCGTCCGAACGAAGGACGACCTGGACGCATGCAAGAGTTGGTTCGAAGCGAACGGAGTAGAGTGTAGTCGTGTCTTCACGGGGCCGAAAGGCTGGGTACTTGCGGCTCTGGATCCGGACGGGAAGATCGTGAGGGTGTACTGTGATGAGGAGCATGAGTGGACGACTGAGTTCGACGAGGATGACTTTTGGTTGCGGTAAAGTAATGGTGTTTGTTGTTACAGTACCGTAGTAAGTCGGCCAGCTTCACTCTACATCAGAGCATGCCTTTTCTCTTCTGACTCGGTCTGCAGCTGCGCTGTCAATTGCAATGTCCATCACCGCACAGTTTCCCGCGTTCATGGCAGCGACCACACTTCTGTAGGGTGTGGTAGCATCTCCAACAGCATGACAGCCAGACACACCTGTATTGTGATGAGGAGCATGAGTAGACAACTGGTTTTGATAGAGATGATTTTTGGCGGTAGACGGGGTTGCACACCTTTATGTGGATGGAATCGAGAAGTACGAGATGAAGATGCTCACATATATAGTACACAGCTAGAATTTCGGCCATGTCCGACACCGTTGGCCATGGCTTGCTCTCTTCTTCACCCGCCAACAGCATAGCACGCTCTAATGTATCATAGTCCCGCCACAAACGCTGAAAAACCGCCCTTAGGTCGACCTCGCAAGGCGATGCTCGCAGTCAGCGCTGGTCCAATACCCGCATGCCGAACTCCCCCTTCGTCCAGTCTCCAATAGTTGTGACACGCATCTTCACATCTCGACCCCTTACTGCCCCGTCTTCCCAAACCCACCAATAGCCTTCCAAAACCAGCCATGCGCAATATGTCCCGGATCATACTTCTCCGGCACCGCACCCGTACTGCTCACAATGCCCAAAAGCAGCAGTACAAACACGAACCCGATCCCAATGCTCGTCAACCTCCTCGCAATCGGCCTCCGATTGCCAAAGTCCGCCCAGGAGCGCTGCGCTGCGGAGACGTGTTCTTTGAGGTTGGAGGCGCCGAGTTTGTACCAGATGAGGCCGAAGAGGGCGATGGTGTAGCCGAAGGCTTGAATGCCGCTGACGGGGTCGCGGAAGATGAGCATGGAGGCGCAGACGAGGAGGATGTCTTTGAGGACGCCGGAGAGGGTCATTACGAGGGAGGATGTTTTGCCGATCTGTGGATAGAGTCAGTAAAACCATCTGATTGCTTTGAAAGACTTTTAAAAGGTGTATTTGTACTTACGAGGAAGACCACGCTGACGTTGAGGAGGAAGGCGATCATGGCGTTCAGGAGCAGGACGGAGAAGCCAAGGTTTTGGATCTCCACGAATTGCATCTTCGGGACTTCGACGACCAGAGCGATGACACCGTTGATGAGCGCGCAGACCGGGGCGAAGTAGTAGAGCGAGACGAGCGGGTCCATCTTGAACTCCGATCCGGACAGGAGTTGCTGCACCATTACCAGGCGGATGGCCTCGAAAAGGATCCCACCGCATTGATATAGGAAGCCAATCAGGACGAACTGGATCTCGCCGTAGCTTGCGATCACCACTCCAAGCACGATGAAGCTGACATTCCCAAGCGTCTTCAGGGAAGGCGGCGCAACACCCATCACCCAAGACGTGAGGAGGGTGACGACGGGCATGGTGGCCTTGAGCATCTGGATGAAGGAGACGGAGAGGTAGAGGTAGGTGAGGTTACCGCAGATGAGGGAGAGGGAGAACATGACGCCGATGGGGAGGATGGTGCGGAGGTAGACGCGGCCAGTCATGGGGACCTTTTTGCGGGAGTCGAGGAGGGTGGTGGCGCGGGCGAGGATCTGGGTCATGAGGGTTGCGAAGCCTAGATGCCATGAGGTGAGGAGGATGGCTGTAGCTTAAGCGTTAGCGAGGGTGGTTGTGGATAGAGGGTGGTGTTGCGTACGGTATCCAAAGCCAGCGCTCGAGAGAATCCACTTGTTGAAGAGAATGGTGGTCGAGGAGAGGGAGATCCATGTTCTGTTCAGAGCATCAGCACTACCTTCGTCCTCATGGTCGATTGCTGAACGTACGCGATGTAGAAGGCAGGGTGTATGCCGCCCTTGGCGGGTTCAGCCTTCTTCTCTGCTGTGACTGCTGGGTTGACAGTGGGCAGCATTGGCTCCGAAGCCTCTGATCGCCCATTGTTGTCCAGAACCCTCAGCTCCTCGCCCGACTGTCTCTCCTTCTCATCGTTCATCTTGCGCGACTCTTTCTGTTTTACGCTGCCGATGCGATTGATGGTTGAGAGTCGGCGGGGAGGTGAGCGACTTGCGCGTATTGTTCGATGAATCGATTGTGCGATCAGTGTACAGGTGTAGGCTGGCTATCAAGGAGTGTCGTCGTCGTCAATGGTGCAAGTAGAGATTCAAGTAGGGAAAAGTGGTGCCTCAGAGGCTACGCAATCAAAAGTTAACTATCCCTGTCTCCAACAACGTTGCCGCGAATCCCAATCCTCATTGGACGATCTAATGCCTTTACCTGCAAGGAACGAACGGGAATATGTCGAACAACTCGTGTACAACGTGTTGCAAGATCAGTGTTGCTTGGTGTTGCTTCGACTGTCTCACAATATCGCGACAGACAGTCGTGGCCATCTTGAAAGTCGTCGTGTCGATTGCTGTGGCGTTACAGATACGACCAGGATCTTCCCCGTAGATCTGGCGGGCTGCTTTCCGCAGCAGCGACCACGATATGACCGTATCACAGTACGGTCGTTCAGAGAGTTAGGAAGGATAGTTCCATCGCTGTGCATACATCTTGTAGCAGTGTCTCACTCCCAACCGTAGAGTCTGTGGTACAGTACAGCGGCGGGTGGAACGAAGCATTGTGGCTTGAAAGACCCTTGCGATCTGCAAAGTGCATTGCGTGGGGCGGTCTGGAGGAATTATTTTGGGCCACCTTTCTCACATCGAGTTCGCCTTGATATACCACCCTCTCCCGTTCCACCTTCTCCTCGCTACTGTATACACTTCGACCCACCACACGCAGAGATGGCCAACCACAAGAGGCAGATCAGCAAGGCGAACGGACAGGAAATGTAAGACAAGTGCCTCGAAACTTTCCATCCCACCTCCGTTAACATATGCTGCAGCGATGTCGATGTCTTGATCATTGGTGCAGGCCCAACCGGTCTTGGTGCCGCGAAACGCATGAACCAGATCGTAAGAGATGACTTGGATATATTGGGACCCGATCGATGGCTCACAGAGTTTAGAACGGCCCATCATGGATGATCGTCGACTCCAACGAGACACCTGGTGGACTCGCCTCGACTGACATCACACCAGAGGGCTTCGTACGTCTCGAGGTCAATACTATCGTCACGCAGTACTGATATGCTTCTCAGCTCTACGACGTCGGCGGCCACGTCATCTTCTCCCACTACAAATACTTCGACGACTGCATCGACGAAGCCCTCCCCAACGAGTCCGACTGGTACCACCACCAGCGCATCTCCTACGTTCGCTACAAGGGCGTCTGGGTCCCCTACCCCTTCCAGAACAACATCTCCATGCTGCCCAAGGAAGATCAGATCACATGTCTGGAGGGGATGATCGATGCGACGATTGAGTCAAGAGTGGCGAACACAAAGCCGAAGGACTTCGATGAGTGGATTCTGCGGACACAGGGAGAGGGATTGGCGAACTGCTTCATGCGGCCGTACAACTTCAAGGTGTGGGCGGTGCCTACGACGAAGGTGAGAGAAGAGAAAACAATATGGTGTGGAAGTATTGGCTGATGTGCGAGGTATAGATGCAATGCGCCTGGCTCGGCGAGCGAGTGGCAGCCCCTAACCTCAAGCTCGTCATGAAGAACACCATCCTCGAAAAGACCGCCGGCAACTGGGGCCCCAACGCCACCTTCCGCTTCCCAGCCCACGGCGGCACCGGCAACATCTGGATCCAGCTCGCCAAAACCATTCCCCAGAAGAAAACCCGCTTCGGCAAGACTGGCCGCGTCCAACGCATCGACGCCGAAGGCCACCGCGTCCTCCTCGGCGACGGCACCACCATCAACTACAAAAAACTTATCAACACCATGGCCGTCGACTCCCTCGTCGAAGTGATGCGCGACCAAGAGCTCATCACCCTCAGCAAAGGCCTCTTCTACAGCACCACGCACGTCATCGGCGTAGGCGTCCGCGGTGAACGACCAGAGAGGATCGGAGATAAGTGCTGGCTTTACTTCCCTGAAGACAACTGCCCTTTTTACCGCGCCACCATCTTCTCCAACTACAGCCCGTACAACCAGCCTGACGCCTCCAAGAAGCTCGCCACGATGCAGCTCGCCGATGGCAGCAAACCCAGCTCTACCGAAGAGAAGGCCGGTCCGTACTGGAGCATCATGCTCGAAGTCTCCGAGTCTAGCATGAAGCCCGTCGACGTCGAGAACATGCTCTGCGACAACATCGCCGGCCTCGTGAACACCGAGATGCTCCGCCCCGAAGACGAGATCGTGTCGACCTACCACCGCGCCTTCGACCACGGATACCCGACCCCGTCCCTCGAGCGCGAAGGCGTTCTGACCCAACTGCTCCCTAAGCTCCAAGCTAAAGACATCCTCTCCCGCGGCCGCTTCGGCAGCTGGCGGTACGAGGTCGGGAACCAGGATCACAGTTTCATGCTCGGCGTTGAGGCTGCGGATCATATTGTTAACGGAGCGGCGGAGCTCACGCTCAACTACCCTGACTTTGTCAACACGCGCGCGAATACCGAGAGGCGGTTGAAGGATGGTGCGCAGTTGTACAGTTCTTCGCAGGCGAATGGTGGCTCGGAGCAGGCGAGCGCTGGCGCGAATGGGGTGCCGTTGAGACCGACGGAGGCGGTGAAGAATAACCTTGAGTCGCAGGGTGGGGTGCCGGCGGCGAAGAATGCTGTTGTTTCTTGAGTGAACCGCAGGAGGTGAGATGGGGGGAGGATCGATGGTGGAATGATGTGAGGATGAGACGATGCGTATGAATATGGCGTATTGTGTATGGGTGTTCTGTGGGTATGGGTTACAATAGATGAGTAGAAGAAATCAAGACGACTACATCAGGCACGACTCTCCCCACAAGTGACAGACATAGGGTGCACTGGTAGGCCACTGTCGTACTTCAAATCTATCGTATGATGATACAGGCAAGAGTGGTACCTGAGGCCAAGGAAAATACACACCCATCCATCTATCTCATAGCGCCGCACATCCCTCTGTCATCCGGAACTCAACCGTGAGAAGCACTGGTTGCTCTTTCCCATCATCGACGACCGAGAACATTTTGAGGTAAAAGCGGCGTATTAGGTCTCATCCTCCATCGTCCCGCCACCCCCCTTGACGGACGACGGTATTCTCATCTTCACCAACCCCTCGCATGCGACGCAGGCGCCTACTTCTGCGCCTTCTGCTTCGCCTGCTCGGCCTTCTTCTCCCCCTCCTTCTGGACCTCACCAGCCTTCGCCTCCGCCTTACCCGCATACTCATCCCCCTTCTTCTTCGCCTGCTCGACCCCCTTCTCGCCCTCCTTCTGCAGCTCGCCGGCCTTGTTCTGCGCCTGCTTCGTGTATTCGTCGCCCTTCTTGGCCAGCTCGTTCAGCTTCTCCTTGCCGTAGGCGGTGTACTCGTCCGCGGTGTCCTGGGCTTGCTTGGCGTAGTGGTTGGCCTTGGATTTGCCTTCTTCGTACTTGGGGCCGAGGAAGTCGGCGATGAGCTGGAAGAAGTCGGAGGCGAGTTTGAGTTGGGTGGAGATGAGGGCGAGGAGGAGGGTGGAGAGGCCGGCGTTGCGGGATTTGTGGGAGGCGGTCTTGTTGTACTCGTCTGTAGATATGTCAGCATGTTGGTTCATTGAGGTGTGAGAGGGTGAGCTCACCCTGCCACGTCTGGACGAGGTAAGTGCGGCCATCATCGGCGAGCTTGAAGGGGTACCAGAACATGCTCTTGCCCTGGCTGACAATGTTCTGGGTATCCTCCTTCACGATGGGGAAGTGAGTCTCGACACGGCCGAGTCCGGAGCTAGCGAGCTCATCGGCTTTGGCGACATATGGCTTCGCATAGCTGTATGGGGTCTCGAGGTACGGCTCGACCGGCTTGCCGAAGCGTTGGTAGGCGGAGTCGGCGAGGTCGATGGACTTCTTGCCGTAGGGATTCGACTTGAAGGTCTCGACGCCATCGGAGACGACGGGGTAGGAGTTGAGGTGTGAGAGGAACTTGGACGACGCGGCGTCGCCGTTGGTGAGAGGATGTTGAGGCATGTCTTGTGTTGCGTGAGGCATTGCTGGTTTGGTGGAGAGAAGTGTTTTCTCTTATCGCCGCGGATTCAGAGTTTGGCAGAAAGCAGCTTTCTTCGAAGCTTGAGATTTTCGATGCTGGCGAATCAGTCAGCGCGAGTGTCTTCAAGGCAAGAGCTCATTGGCAGCTGCGGTGGGTGGTTTCCTTACATTCCTACGTCTGCTGGTTGCTGGGGGGAGAGTCACTGGGAAAGGCTGAGAGGCTGCAACACAAAAGTGTATGTGAGAAAGTGTTGAGTGGCGCGGTGATGCGCGCAAGTCAGGACAGCAGGATGCAATCGCGTCTTGTTCGCATGTGACAGTCACATGCACGAGAAACGGACGTCAAGGTGGAATGAGTGGGGCCCAAACGTCCCAACGACAGCTCCTGCACCGAGCTCGTGGCGCCGGGGCCAATGAGCGCATCGTCGCCTTATTTCGAGCCTGGCAATTCCCCTCAATTTGCTCCTCGGAAAGCGTGGACCGATGAATTGTATCGCTGTGTATCGTTGCATCGCCCAGATTCCGTTGTGCTTCTGCCTGATATCGCCACCGCGGTACAACGCAGGGGAGGAAAACCTCCGATGCCACCGCTTGCTCTGCTCGACATGTGATCGCACGTGCACGTGAAGTCACTCTGTCAAACCATTGAGTTACTGCTTTCTTGATTAAGAGGCAGCTTGCATCTCTCAACAGTAGACGTACTCCTAGCGCTCGCTTGGTTTATGATGATCAAGTCTGGCAGCCGTGTTCTCGTGGCTACGACACTAAAGGCCAAGCGAGTACACAAGTACAAGTACCTACTTATCTCGTACCGTCAAACCCTCTATTCCCAGTTACACAGACTCCACAATCCCTCGCTTTTCCCCGCGAGTCCCTGCTGCAGCACCTCCTCAACGACCACATAACCCTGCTGCTGCTACCGTACCGCGCTCGCCATCGACCATGAGCCGGAGGATGCCGTCGTTACCGACGGGATGGATAATCACTCTGTCTGGAGGCGAGTGGCTTGCTGACGAGGGACTGGTGTACCAATGAGGCAGGTATGAATATGTACCATTGTACGAGGGATAGTAGTGTCGGGACTATGCTATGGCTATGCCTAAGGTACTTTTGTTACTTGTCGCAGTCTTCGGAGCAGATGCAACATTTCCTAGGACTCATCGAGTAATCGGTGGATTCGGCATTGCATCAAGCCAGCACCAACACCTCTCCCTCAACGGAAAATCAAGCCTTCCCAATCCAGAAAACCAAACCCTAAACCCACCACACCAACACCACCCCTCCCT
>JAABUL010003618.1_pt1 | contig 22559 bp, 38 predicted proteins | sample 5559151 | NCBI WGS metagenome assembly JAABUL01 (sample SAMN10711876, study PRJNA513368) | rock metagenome | isolation source: Antarctica rocks | place: Antarctica: Victoria Land, Pudding Butte sud | reverse complement strand
CCGGCAGGTGGCCCACCACCTGCAGCCGCTGCCGCTGGCGACAGACGAGCTAGAGGAGGACAGTGCGCGGCTGGATCAGGTCCTGTCGGTGCTGCTGCGGCTGTACGGCGCATTCTCCTCCATCTCCTTGGCGCGCAATGTGCTCATCGACAGCCTGGAGGTGTACTTCTGTGGAGCGTTCCCTGCAACATTGATTGCGTGACATTTTTGCCTCCAATCCCCCACATCATTGCCGGCTTTTCACATGCCCTTGCAAAAGCATGTGGCTGCGTCAGTTTGCCCTGAGCTTCCTCTCCCCTTGAATTCGTGGGGCATTTGCTGTGCTGCAGCGCCGGTGGGCTGCCTTCAACCAGCAGCTCTGTGCTACGTCATGCACCCGGCAAAGCTGTTCGAGGGACTGGACGAGACCGCCGCGCCGCTGCACGGTATCAACCTGGCGGCGTATGCGGCAGACCTGTACGAGCGGTTCTGGGGTGAAGACGCCAACGCCCGCAGCCGCATCAGTGCCCATGCAAGTTTCTTCCGGGAATGGATTTAATGCGTTGATCAGTACCAGTGCTATCAGCCAGATGGGGAAGGTCAGACACAGCGGAGGCCGGAACCCTGGCAAGCATGTGTAAGCTGCATGCAGCTGAGGCGCTGAGTTGTTTTGCGCTGACGGGGCTGATGTTGTTTTGTGCCGCATCCTCTGCTGCGCTCATTTGCTTGTGATATTGATACGCAGCCTTGCCACTTCTCTAGGTGGGGGCCTGCCTCAGCGCGGAGGGCGTCAACATGAAGATGGACGATTATGCGGCGCACCAAGAACCACGCATCTTCTGGAAACTGCAGCGGCACTGAGCGCCCGAGCTGACGCGCCTGATGCTCCGGCTGTACGCCTTCCCGGTGCACTGTGCGTCTGTGGAGCGGCTGAGCTGGGCGGGGTGCCGGCCATGACGCGCAACAGGACGGCTTTCGAGAAGGCCTTCCGGATCGTGAAGGTCAGGAGTCAGCTGCGCCGAGCTGGCCCGCAGCACGGCGCAGCCTAACAGCGCGGCGGCTCAGGCGTCAGCGGCGGCGCAGGACGCGGCTGTGCATGAGGCGGCAGAGGACGCGGGCCTCAACCTCATCACAGGTAAACCTTATCCATGCGTTGTGCTGCATTGCTCTGCTCTATGCTGTCTCTACTCTTTCTGCTCTTCCTGCGCTGCGCTGCACTCATTGCGCTGTCCTGCGCAGCTGCATGTGCAAGCAAAACCTGAATAAAAGGGCATCGCGCTTTGATACGAGATGATTGAGAGACGCTGCGGGACCTCAGGCCGACCTCGCTTCTGCCATGGTCCATCTGTCTGATGCTCTAACCTCGCCTTTATGCTGCCGTGAACAGACGACGTGGACTTGGAGCTTGCCATCAACGGCCTCTTCGAGGAGCCGGCGGCGGAGGCAGCGGACGCGTTCACCAACGCGCTTCACCAGCGGAGGCAGCGGACGCGTTCACCAGCGCGCTTCACCAGTGTGCCGGCTGTCGCAATGGCCGCTGCAGTGCTGGGGGACAAAGAAGATCGCCTGGCCGAGGCGGTCGCAGCGGTGGAGCAGGGGCCACCAGGTGCCTGCGACGGCGAGCTGCTGGTTGCCGCGGCGGCCGCGGACCAGGACCTCGAGGACGCCAAGGAGGCGCACAGCGAGGCTGCGGTGGCTGCTTCTGCGCTTGTGAACGAGGTGAGCTTTGAGCTGCGCCGCACTCCCGTATTGGCTAGCCTCTAGCATGCTAGGGTCCGGTGACTGCACTTCTTGTCAGTTCGTAGAAAGTTTAGGGTTTCGGCTGCGGCCCAGGAGCGCTGCACCCATCGTCCCATTTTGTAGGGTTCTGAAGCTCGGGCTGCAGCCCTGATACGCTGTGAAACGTGTGGTGCAGGTGTCGGCGGTACTCAACGTGCGCAAGCGGAAGCATGGCGCGTGACTGCACTGGTGGACGTGAAGGTTGCTGTGCTAATGATCATGCGGCGAGCCGCGAGAGCGCCGCTCTGCAAGGTGTTGGGGCTTAGCGGCGGCAGAGTAGGGTTTGGGTCGCGGCGCTGTGCCTCTGAGTGCTGGTGCACAGCACTGTTGCACTGTTAAAGGTCAGAACACATTCAGGGTGGTGAAGGCTTTGGAAGATGATGAACGTTTGCGGCGATTGCGTCAGGTTGTGTTGACGCTGATGTGTACAAGCAGAGCAACAGCGTGGGTACGCCGTTGGTTGTTCAATGTACCAGCAAGGAGTCCCTGACATCGCACTGCTGTTATCCACACCCTGAGTGGCCAACCGGATCAGCCTCCAACAGTCTGAGCTTCCACTTCACAGCCACCCGGCGCCGTCGTCCCGCCCTCAGCCGCTGCGCCGCCGCCGTGCGGCGCAGCCGTCCCGGCTTCAGCCGCTGCTCCACCGAATAAAAGGGTGCGCGTACCATCCTGCTCGACTTCCAGTAGAGTGCCGCAACCTTCTTGGGCGCGACCTTCGAAGGAAAAAGGCAGACATATGCGAAAGGGGATTGTGGCGCAACTTCTATTCCATTTCGCATATATGTCAAGTTCTATTTCAGCAGATATCGGAAAACGAGTCGATGTGTAGGATCGAACGCGAGACCGCCTTGTCGCCATTGCACCCACTGGCCGTCCCTGCCTCAGCCACAGCTCCGCCGCTGTCGGCGGCTACCGTCCCGGCCTCAGCCACTGCGCCGCCGCTGTGCGGCGCCGCCGTCCCGGCCTCAGCCGCTGCTCTGCCGCTGTTCGGCGGCTCCCGTCCCGGCCCCTCAGCCGCTGCGCCGCCGCTGTGCGGCGCCGCCGTTCCGGCATCAGCCGCTGCTCCGCTGATGTGTGGCGGCTGCCGTCCCGGCCTCAGCCACTGCTCCGCTCGTAGTTCAGTCTTTGCTGCTGCCGCTGTGACGTGGTAACTATACAGGAGAGAGCAACCCCTGCATACACTGTGACTCCTGGTTTGAGTGCGTGATGTGGCAACAAGTAATGAAAATGCCGGGCTACAGAGAGGCGCATCTGATTGTTGGGCATCCTGCTCAATGAGCGCTGGGTGGAATTCACAGAGACGAACGACCTGCGATCGCCGGTCCATCATCAAGGCGATGTATACCAACAGTCAGGCAGCTGTCAAGATGGCAGGCAACACGCACATGTCCTGCTTAGGCGTCAAGCAGTGCTGGCCCAACATTGTTTGGTTTGTACATGGATGGTTTGTTTGAGAACCTTCTGTCAGTGGAGGGCGGCAGCGGGCCACATCTCAGCAGCGGCCAGCGGGTGTCACTGACGTTGGCAACGCTCATATCAACGCTCAACGCAGACGACATAGTCCTGGTGTCGACGACGGCAGAGGGGCTGCAGCGTCTGATCAACACGACGGCGCAGTACTGCCGCTGCAAGTGCATGACGGTCAGCCCGGCAAAGACGGCAGTTGTTGTCCTCCGGACTGTCACTACAGCGTTGACGTCATGATGCAACTGTGCCTGACGACAGTGTGCGCCTCAAGCATCCTACGGCTGTTTAAAGTCTGGGGTCTGCGGCATGTGGTGGCGGAGTGTCGAACCGGGTGAAACAAACTGGAGGCCAGCTACATACAAACGATGAGGGAGCTGTGCGGCAATCGGCACTCTTTCCCCGCTGCAGTGCTCCTGCAGGAGCTTGGCGAGCTGCCGTTGGCGGTGGAATGGAAGCGGCAGACGTGACAGGCCAACGGCAGTTTTGGAGTGGGCTGACCGCTCTGCCAGAAACCTCCATCTTCAAGCAGGCGGCCATGGACGATCTTGAGGCGCCGCAAAAGACGAACATACAAAACTTGGCTGCTGGACTGTTGGCATGTGCGAAGCAGCATGGCATGGCGCTGACAGGCGCGGATGGCAGCATGATGGCTGCGGCAGATGAGGGCGCCATCGCAGCCGTGGCGGCTGCCGCGGCCGTGCTGGAGCAGCAGGAGTTTTTGGGACATGAACGCGAGGACAGCGCGTCAGGCGGCGTGAAACAGACGACATACGCAGCATGGTGTTCGCGCCCTGGCTGGGCTCAGGGAGGCGAGTTCTGGCAGCTGGAGTTGTCGGTGCCGCAGCATGCGCGCTGTCCAGAGGGACCGCTTTGGATCGCACTCACTGCTGGTGGAGATTCGCAGGTTTGCAAAGATAGACAGGCAAGAACGCTGCTGCACACTTTGTGACAGTGGCGCGGCCGGGGACCAGGAAAGCTTGTGCTGATGGAATGTCCCGTGACAGACGTTGTCCGGCAGCGCTTTTCTTGCCTGTTTGATCTGGCGGTGCCGCCGTGTATGCGTCAGCTGGTGTGGGGAGGGGGCAGAATGATGGTTGCCGAATGCATGTTGGCATGCTTGGGGGAGGTGGGTCTCATCGGCTCGTCTGCTCGGTGAGTACTATCAACAGTTTGCAACTTTATGACACAAGATGGTTTGCTGGTGATTCAATGCCTTATCAGCCCGAGTGAGGCTGGCGTGTGTAATCTAGCTATCTTGGTGAATTGATGCCTTATCAGCCTGAGTGTATCTATCTAGGTAATTCACTTCGTTTTGGGGGTGTATGTACAGTTGCATTGCTGTTCTCAGCTCCTAATGTGCAACACGGTCATGGCAGGCTTGCAACGCGAATGAGGCCCGAGGTGTATGAGGAAAAGCACCGCACACTTTGCCACATCATTCGGGATTCTAGCTCATCTGAGGGTTGCACCGCAGTGCGCACCAGAAGCTGCTTCATTTTGAGTTCATTTTGATGCTTTCTGCCACACCACCAATCATTTTCGCATGGACACATGCGCAAAAGCGGAAGTCTAACTGTTGCTCTTCTTCTTGTCCTCCTCCGGTGTCAGGTTTCTCTCCACCAGCTCAGCGATCGTGGCCGTGGCCTTCAAGAACGTCGCCTTCAAGTCCGCCATCTCAGCAGATGACGTCGCCTTCAAGTCCGCCATCTCAGCAGATGTCACTGCACAATCACAACGCACGGATCACGACTGCAAAATTGCACCAAAACAAAATGATATAATGAAACATCTGAATGGGGATGATCATTAAATTGAACAATGAAGTGATGCACCGGCGACTTCGAGTCCGCAAGTTCCAGCACGCCAGGCGCGCCATGGATCACCTCGCCTCGGTGAGCGGCTACAATGCTTAAACACACGATGAAGCAACCACGACGATGCGGCAAGCTGATGTGGCAGCCTGGAAGTTGTACCTGACGACTGGTCGCGCAGCGACCGTCGCCTTCAAGACCGCCACCTCAGCAGATGGCGTCGCCTTCAAGTCCGCCATCTCAGCAGATGACGTCGCCTTCAAGTCCGCCATCTCAGCAGATGTCACTGCACAATCACAACGCACGGATCACGACTGCAAAGTTGCACCAGAACAAAATGATCTAATGACACATCTGAATGGGGATAATCATTAAATTGAACAGTGAAGTGATGCACTGGCGAATTCGAGTCCGCAATCACGACGATGCTGCAAGCTGATCAACGCACGCACGGATCACGACTGCAAAATTGCACGAAGTCAAGATGATGCAATGAAACGTCTGGATGGGGACAATCACTAAATTGAACAGTGAAGTGATGCACTAACGACTTCCAAGTCTGCAAGTTCCCGTACGCCAGGCGCGCCATGGATCACCTCGCCTCGGTGAGCGGCCACAATGCTTGAACACATGATGAAGCAATCACGACGATGCTACAAGCTGATGACGCAGCCTGGAAGGTGTACCTGACGACTGGTCGTGCAGCTCCCGCATCGCCGCCGCGTCTTTCATGAGGCGCTGCGTCTCGTGGGTGGACACGAAGACCACGACTGCGCGATTCTCGAAGCTGAGCATCCGCAGGTACGGCAGCCGGTGCAGCAGCCGCTGCGCGCGCTTCAGGAGTCGTTCCTCCGGGCTGTCGCTGGTGCTATTGATCACTATCACCGCGAACACCTGTGTACGGAAAACACGGCTACTTGCAGAGGGGCTGACCATGTCGCGCCAGAGGGTCAGATAATGGAAAAGGCTGAGCATAGCCTATGCTAGTAGCAGCCAAACATCGTCTGGCGTATCGCCCGGTGATTGACAGCATCAGAGCAGCTGTGGAACGATGAATAAACACATAAGAGCAAAGAACAGGGTCGGCCTCACCTGCAGTTTGGTGTGCTGGGCGCAGTACCCAGTGGCGCCGGGCGCTCAGATGTCAATAACTTCACGCAAATGTATCAGCATATGTAGATGTGAGCTGGCCTTGCCGACAGCTCGAGGAACTGAGCGGGGTTGATGCTGGCGACCAGCTCTATGGATTCTGACATTGGACTATCAGATCTCACCGGGCGCTTGACGATGTCCAGTGGACACATGCTGTCGGCGGGCGAGGTGGAGTCCGCCATGTAGTGCGCCAGTTTCGTGTTCAGCTGCAGCAGCTTTGCGTTGATGGTCTGCTCAGAGTTGGCGCAGACCACCTCGCAGACCACCACGTGCGGCTGGCTGTCGGGCAGCGGCTGGCGTTTTGGCGGCACCACACTGACAAACTGCACCAGCGCATAATGGTCCTGCAGAATGTATAGCGATCCTGTATAGCGATCCTGTATAGCGATCCTGCAAACTCACAGCAGCTTTGCCACATGACACATGCTCACACAGAAGCTCAAATGTCCGCCAACCGGCTGGGCGCTGCAAAGTGCGGATCTGGCACAAGCGCGTGCCCGGACCTGGCTGGGCTTGCCAAGCGCCATTCAGGAGTGCAGCGCGTGTGACGAATGCTCAGAGCCACCAACGTCAAAGTCACTGATACACACGCACATCATTGGAAGTCATGTGGCCCTTTGCGCCTGAGGCGCCATTCACAAAGTCTGGAGGCGAGGAAATCCGTGTTTGTGTGGGGGCTTGACATTGTTGCAGAGAATACTGATGCGAAAAGAGCTGCCGCGCCGTAGTGGAGATGGATCGTGACGCACCTTGCAAAACCGAGAGTTTGCAAACACCCCCATCTTCAAAAACCAAGCAGAGCGCTTGAGGCCCACCACGTCCTCGGCGTCCAGCTCGCCCGGTGCCATTGACCACAGCTGCATGATGAGGTTGCGCTCCAGCGCCTTGTTCGACCCTTTGGCCTGCGCCCATAGCCGGCCCAGTTCACTGCAAAAGTGCGAAAACATGCCAAGCTTGCGGGTCGAGAGCCAAGCCACCCAACGCGCAGCCGCCCCAGATGCACAGTCTCAAGGCGTGACGACTGAACTGCATGACGGTGAATCTGTTTAGCTTTCCGGACCAAATGGACGTAACGCACCAGCCGCTGCACAAATTCGCTGGCTGACTCTGCCACTTCGCCGTACGCATCGACCTCCCCGCCAGGGCCAAACGCCTGCAGTACACACGTGAACTGCACGCTGGTAGGGAAGCTTGACATCAACCAAGACCCAGGGGACTCAGGTGAAGCCTGCTTGAGGAAATGCCTGCAAGGCAAGCTGCGATAACACAGGAGCAAGACATGCACACCTCAGGCACGGGTGCTGAATACAAGGCGGCTCATGAACAGTTCTCGATTGCAGCATGCGTTCATGGTGATGTACCTGCGCTTCTGCGCGTTGTGACTGCAGCATGCCAGCAGGCGTGCCCAGCAGCAGCCGCCCGATCCGCTCGGTGATCTGAGACGCTGTCCCCTGCTTCATCTCCCGCGCCGCCACCACATTGGCGGGCATTGGCTGTGCAGCCTTCGTCGGCTGTGCGGCCTGTGTGCTGCCGACCGGCTGCCGTACAGCCGGCTTAGGCTCTGGTAGGACGAGCCTCTGACCGAAGCCGGACTGCGGCGGCTGCGCCGCGGGAGCATTGTTGACTGCCGCCGCCGCGCCGCCCTGCCCGTACATGACGGCCAGCTGCGGACCACAGCAAACGACGTCAAGCAACATGCCTTGTTGTTCGGATGAGCTGGCAAAAGCTGCAGGACCTATGAGAATTCTCTCGGATTCCCACCTGGATTCCCACCAACAGATGCAGTAGCACCCAACACAAGCTGGCCACTACCAGTCGAGACCCCGGGCACCTGCATCAGCCAGTCGAAGGTGTCCTCGATGCAGGGTAGCTCTCGCGGCGTGCCGGCAGCAGTGGCCAGCTGGTACAGCACCTCCTGCAGCTGCCGCTGAGTCACGCCCGACACCACTTCGGCGTCCCAGTCAAAGAGCTCTGCGCTGGCGCCATCACCCTGCGCGCGCGTGCCCTCAACATAGTGACACAAGGGCAGCGTGCCTGATGCTCAAGTGTTGCACATGGGGTGCCAAGCCGCTTCAGCGATATGTCTGCACATGATTTGCCACCCCGCCTGTGGGCAGTGGGGTTACTGACCTGACTGTATCCAGGCTCATGTAGAATGACCCACCTCATGCAGGAGGAGGTTGTAGCCGATGGTGAACGCGATGTTGGTGTCGGACAGCAAAGCGCTGCAGTCATCGTGCGTCAAGTCCCCAAGAATCACACTTTGAATTCTGTACAGCGCCGTCACGTGTGGCAGGCGGCCCGCCATCAGCTCGATCACGACACCCACGGCTGCGGCCGCATCGTCGCAATGCGTGGGTGTCAGACCGAGGTGCATGCTGGCGGAGGCACTGCTTCGGGTGCCCTAGAACAACAAGTTAAGGTTCATCAGGACCAACATGTTATAAGGGTGTGAAACAGCAGAGTTGAAACCCCCGAAGATCAAGCGGATGGTAACTCTTCGCTTGATTCCTGCGGGCATTACTGCCACAGTCACACAAGAAATATGCCGCACCAGAAACGTGCCGCTGAAATACTGGTTCGGCACTGGGGCCTGGTGGGGAAGCGGTGGCTGCTTGCCCAGTAACGGGTGAGGCGTTGCCGCCCGAATTGCAAGGTCGAAATCCATGATGTAAACCCTGATGTGCAGTGTCAATGTGTCAGGAAGACGCAGGGGTGTCGCAGAGGTACACGCCGTTGATGCACGGGTGTCTACAGGACTGCAGAGTCTTGCAAAAGACATGCGTGCTCCGTGCACTATGCCATCCCTTTGGCGCACCTGCCACTGATGACCCGGATGTGGTCGGCCTTGATGTCGGCATTGATGACGTCCGTCTGCGACAGCGCTTTCAGGCAGGCGACAACCTGCTGCAGCAGCTCTGGGCGCTCGTGAATCACGTCAGCGACCGTCACGCCGACGTCCTGTGACAGGATCCAGCTGAACCCGCGAGCCTGCAGAGCACAACGAAGTGAATCTCTAGGCCTGTGGGCCTTGTGATTACAGCTGCGAGATGCTGGGTAATTGGATTACGCATGGACCGCACCTCAAAGGTGCCAATGTAATCTGGCACGAAGGCTGCCGCTGGCGAATCCCTCAGATCCTGCAGCACCTCTGCCTCATGCTGGGCGAACAGGCCGGCCTTTGCCCGCTTCACATGCAGCTGCCGGCCGTCGGATGCCTCGAACGCGGTGTGCACTGGCTGAGGAAGCTGCTCGATGTGCCGCCGACCCTGTCCCAGATAGTCTGGAGTGGCTGCGCAGCAGAATGTGTTGCTGAAACGTCCGCGGTGAGTCTGTCGCGACGCACATGGCTGTTGCCTGGGATGTGAAGCCAGCGGTCGACCGGGGGCGAGAGAGGACATGTTGCAGACAGCACAGGCGAACGACATTGCGCCAGCCTCGAACAACGTGGTCGTTACAGCACCTGCTCGGCCTGAATGGTGCTGCGTTGCGGCAGTCAGGCCGGAATAATCATATAAATGACGAAAGGACGAAGGAGGCGCCAGAAGTAGCGTGTCGGACAGGTTTAAACCCGGCCAGTGTCAGCGCACGAGGGGCCTCACCTCACCACGACAAAACCCTGGAGCTCAGATCTGCCATGTCACCGCCACCTCAGCGCACGCAGGGGCGGCCTGAGCATAGGTGTCATAGGTGCACAGACGACTACGGCTCTCAGGAGGAAGGCTCTCTGAGAGCCTTCCCGCAGAGCCGTATGTTGGCCGCCAAACCGGCAGGGCCGTCTTACCGCCGACCCTTTCTGCGAAGCATGCAAAACCCTGCTTTGGGGCGGCGAATCACGTAACTTGGCCTCGCAACAAAGTCGAGGGCGGCGTCGGACGAGCGCCCTCTTTGGTGCCAGACGCGCAGTGAGCACTTGGGCGGCGCCACCATGGGAAAGGCTGGCAAGGGTACCGGATCCTTCGGTGCGTGACCCTGCCCCTCGCAGCCTTTCTCCTGGGGCAGCAGACGGGAGTGGGATGGGAGGCAAAGCAGTGCCTGATGGAGCCTGGCGCCGCACAGGCAGCGGACACTGGCTCAGAGGGATAATTGGATCACTTCGCAGCCTCTGCCGGCGCGGAGGCAGAGGCTGCAGCCACGGCGGGACAAGACTCAGCAGCCCAGCAAAACACACGATGTGCCTGCCAGATTGCGGTGCCAGCCGGGGCAGTAAGCAGCTCGCTGTGTGGCACCTGCACACATGCTCTGGAGCTTGCGGTGACAGGGAGCCTCACACAGACAGCACTGAGCGTTCCTCGAGGGGCTCGAGCAGTAGATGTTTGCTGGGAAGGGAGGCAAGGGTTCCTGGGCACGGACAGCAGTTGCAGGTCGGCCGCAGCAGTGCTGCTGCTTTCCAAGCTGGCATCTCGGAACCGGGGTTGGGGCTTCAGCTGCAGCTGTGGCATTGCTGGCCTCTGAAGCGCGTGCGGGCTGGCTCCTGGTTCCCTGCTTGCCGTGCTGTTTGGGCGTTCGACATGCAGACATCGCAGAAGCGGTTGGTGTACAACGGCGCACTGGGGTCCTGCAGGAGGACGCTATATTGCTTTCGCTGCCCACAGCCGAGCTGTATCTGCGCCATACCAGCTGCGCCAGCGTCACCGGGGGGCGCCCTTGCCTGCTGCAGGCTCTGAAGCTGTGTGCAGGACAGCAGGCCTGACTCTGCAGCCCGAACACGGACAGCACTGACAAATACGTTTCTCAATCGACATTTCTCATCTACGCACAGGTAAGAGGCGCAACAAGACGCACACGCTGTGCCGGCGGTGCGGGCGTCGGTCGTACCACATCCAAAAGTCGACCTGCTCGTCGTGCGGCTACCCGGCGGCGCGCATCAGGAAATGTGAGTCTGCGCATCACAATCGCAAGGAGTCGTGCCGTCACGGACTTCGTCTCGGATTCCGTCACGGCTTGGCAGCTGTCTTGCGGGCGGGAGGCAGCGGCATTGCCGCTTGTGGCTGACTGCTTTGCTAAGGCTGGCGCCGCCACCAACGCCTGTAGTGTCGCCCTGGCGCGTGGCTGGCAGCGAACAGCTCGATCAGAAATGGCCAGCTCGAGTGTGTCAGTGGCAGAACAGGGAGCCTCCTCGCTGAACATGCATCAAATTCAGCGCCTCATCCACCCTTCCCCTCCGCGCAGATAACTGGAGCGTGAAGGCCATCCGCCGCAAGACCACCGGCTCCGGGCGCATGCGCCACATGAAGACAATCCAGCGCCGCTTCAACAACGGCTTCCGCGAGGGTGAGGGTTCTAGGGTTTAGGGTTTTGAGGCTCCCCCACATACTTGTGACAAACTGGTGATTCAGGTCCGCCGTGCATATGCAGCTCCTCTGGCTTTGTTGCAAGGCGTGGCAGCCAAAACCTAAACCCTAAAGCCAAACCCAAGCTGACGTTGCCGAATGCTGTGTGACTGTGCTGACGCTCCTGCTGCTGCACGACTGCAGACGTGCACCCCCTCTATTTCCGTTTTGCGAGTGATGTGAGATTCTGTACACCAGAGCATTCACAGTGGTGCCTTGCAAACGCGCAGGCGTCACCGCCCCGGCCAAGCACCAGGCGTAGGCGAGCACCCTGTAGCAGCCGCCGCAGCCGGTCTGGCGTCGTGGCAGCGCGCTGCGAGGCAGCGGCAGCAGCATTGCTCGTGGGGGGCAGCCTACCGGAGGCGAGGGCGGCGTCTGATGGCAGCGTCAGGACCGCTCTGTTGAAAGGCGAGTCTGACAGCGGCTCTCGCCGCTGCCGGGCGCCGCGCTTTGTTTTGGGAACCAGGGCAGCCAGTCGGCGTCCTGGGGTTCCACCACCGTGTCGGCCTGCATCAGTGACCGGGTGCACGCATCAAGAAATGAGAATCCTGGGCTGTAAAACGAGACAATCCCAAAGTGAAGCCCAAACGAAACCTCCCAGCTCAAGAGAACCTCCCTCTCTCCGGACACACCTGACCATCCCCTCCCAGCAAAACTCCTGCCAGACAGCATCTATTCTTTTGAGCTGCTGATCCCAAGCTCCGAAGTGTCAACCGCTTCATCTCAATGTTGTGAGCTCTCCCTCGAGCAGCGGAGCAGACTCTAGAGTGGAGCAAGAAACAACGACCAACACCGGTGCCGTAGACTCCTGTCACTGTCCGTCCGGCGCATCTTTGATGTTGTAGTTGCGCACCCGCCGCTGCGCAGGCGGCGCCTCTCGCCGCCGCTGCAGGGCCTTCAGCTTCGCTCCCTGCGATCGAGAAACCGGCAGGCTCGGCAGGCGGTTGTTCACGTCCAACATCCCGTTGAAGGAAAGGGTTTAGGGCTTGGGGACCGCCCAGCTGTGATGGGGTGCAGTTCTGTGCAGCAGGTGCATCGCCTCCCCGCTCCACAAACCCCTGTTCATGAACTTTTCAAGCAGATGGTAACAAGCTTTGGTACACATGCACATTTGCGCAGCTTGTCAAAGCAATGCTGCCACGAAAGCGTACCTGGATTAGCACATCACGCCGCATCGGCGTCGCCTCCCTGCCCCGCACGACGCCCACCGCCACCGGCCCCGGGCCGGCCGACTTTGCTGTCCCTCTGGAGCTGCCGCTGCTTCTCCGCCCGCGGGGCGTCTCGCAGGAAGCTTCCTGCTTCCCGTCAGCGCTGGCAGCGGGCTGCGCGGCAGCTGGCGGCTCGTGTGATCCTTGCTCTGTCTGGTGACGCTGCATCGCTGGTGCCGACACGGTCGCCGCGGCACATCCGCCGGTCATGTCACCCGCTGGTGGCTGCAGCTGGCGCCCACCACATGCAGGTAGCAGGCATCCGCATGCAGCACGTGTTGCCGCGTCCGCGCAGTGCAGTGTTGGCTGCTGCCTGTGCGTCTGTGTGTTTGGCGGCACGTGCTCACATTGCGGTGCCGACACAGCTGCACGTCCTGCCGCCGCCGCAGGCGGCTGCCGGCTGGCTTCCCGATGCGTCGCGTCGCGCTGCCGCATCCCTGCTGCGGCAGGGCTTTCTGAATGGCCCTGCCGCAGCTGCCACTGGTGCTGCTGGTGCAGCTGCCATTGATGCGCCACTTGCGCTGCCGCGGCTGCTTCCGCGGCTGCCGCCGCCGCCTGCTGCTGAGCCGTACGCAACGCGGTGGTCATTCCGCGAATCTCGTGATCGTGCACCTGCGAGACTCGCAGGGCTGTGAAACTCTCAAGTCCAATCTGTTTAGGTGTGGATTTTTTATTAAATTAATTATTTTTTAAAAAGCTTTTCTTTTTCTTAATTATATATAGTACCTTTAAGTGAAAATAGTACACGATTGGCCATTTGCCCACCCATTGTCGCTGAGGGCGCATCAGCAGTATGTCCATCACATAAGCTTTGCTGGCTCACTCGCCTGGGCTCGCATCTCCAGCTTTCGCTGTTCTGTGGTGAGCGCCGCACGGCAACTGTTCCCCAGGGCAACGAGAGGAATCGCAACACTTCCCGGCTTTGTCTGGGCGTCCACCTTTTGCATATCATCGACAGTTGATAATCCTCACCTCGGACTGAGCGTCCAGCCGGCGCCGTGCTGCGTTCAGGGCAGCACGGTCCTGATTTCCGAGATCCATCAGCCGCCCGTTTTCCGCCGCCAGACGCGCCGCCGCCGCCCTGGCACCCTCCAGAGCCGCCGCCGCCGCCGCGGCCTGTTCGGACTAAGAAAACTCAGTTACAAAAACTATGTGAAAATTTAGAAATTAAGTATTGTGAAAAAGCTGAATTTTCTATAAACACTTATTGGTTAACTGGTTTTTATTGGTTAACTGGTTTTTATGAAGCTGAACGGTATTTTCGCCTGTTCGCAGGCGGCCGCAGCCGCCACCTGCTGTGCTTGCTCCACCTGATGCTGCAGGGCCGCCAGCTGCGTCGCCTGTTGCGATAGCGCCGCGCGAGCGGCCTGCATCAAATGCAAGAAGAATTGAGCAAAAAAACAAAAAAATGAGTGTGCACGATCAGCTTGTTTGTCTGTTCGCTCTCAGGACGCTGTCGGACAGCGCTGCCCTTTCCCAGTGTGTCGTGCCTTTCCCAGTGTGTCGTGCCTTTCCCAGAGGGTCGTGCCACCAGGTTGACGCGGGTAGGCGCAGCATGATTGGAGAGAAAGCTCCAGCCACGCTGGGAGCATTGACAGGACTCGCGGCCCTGAACCAGAAAGGGGTCAGACACAAGACCTGTTGCACCGCTTAGAGCGAGAGAATTCGGGAGGGTGCTGCCCCAGAGACGGCGCACCTGCGCCTCTGCCGCAGCAGCGTCCCGCTCCTGCGCCAGGCCACCCAGCATGCCGCCCGCGTCCGCCGCCGCCGCCGCGTGCGCGCGCTGCGCTGCCGCGGCAGCATCCTCTGCTTCCTGCTTCCCCCTTGCTGCATCCTGTCTGGCCGCCTCGGCTGCCTGCCTGGCTGTATCAGCTGCCTGCCTGGCCGCTTCCGCTTCCTTCCTGGCCGCTTCTGCTTCCTGCTGCTGCGCCTCGGCGGCCTCGGCGCGACGCCGCAGGTCCGCCTGCATCCTGCTTCCAGCTTCCGCCGCCTCCCTCGCCGCAGCCAGCGCCGCCGCCAGTCGTGCCACCTCCGCCTCGGCCGCCGCCGCGCGCTCGGCGGCAGCGGCCAGCTCTGCTGACGCAGCGTCTGCGGCCGCTGCGACGCCTGCTTTGAGCTTCTGCATCTCCTCTGCAGCCGCCCTGCAGCGCATGTGCAGCCTGTTGTCCAAGTAGGCGTACGATCGACATCTGGGAGGACTCGGAAGCCGGAAGCCACAGTGTGCTTACTCTCTGTGGGCAGGACAATTTCTGTGCGGGGCAGCATGATTGTCAACGTCTGCTGATCAATTGGGCTGCCGGTGCACGCGCCTTTGCAATGTCGCCGAGCGCCGCCGCATGGCCTCAGTCGCCTCCCCAGCCACCCGCCTGAGCCGGCGGCGCAGGTCCTGCCGCGCAGCGACCGCTGCAGCGGCGGCGTCTGCCGCCTGCTGTTCCGCTGCCAGCTGACGCTCTGCGCAATGAAGCATGGGCTTTGCAGCTTTGCTTGTAGTATTGCTTGCGAAGATCGTCACCAAGGTCTCTAAACCCTAAACCCACCACCCTTGAATTCTCGGTGGTGCTCAGCACCGCAAGAACCTTTCAGGTCCACAGAAACCACATAACTAATATGCCAGCCGAACACGGTTTTTAAATGCCGGTGCACGCTCGCAAGGTGCACACCGTTGGCGGCCGCCAGCTGCGCCCGCGCCTCCGCCGCCGCGGCCGCCGCCGCCTCCTGCTGCCGCGTCAGCGTCGCTTCAGCCGCTGCCTGCTGGCGCTGCAGCGCGCAGCGGGCCGCCTCCTGCTGTCGTGCCGCACAAGCCACCGCCGCTTCCAGCTGCTGGGTCACCTCGGCCGCCTGCCGCTCGACTGCCTCCTCGCCTTCCTGCATCCAAATCGGATCTGGAAGTCAGGAGATCGCCAAGAGGGTATGCAGTGTGCTGCCGCCTGCGCGCTTCCCCCACTGCGTAACACGTTGTGCTATCACTGTCTACCTGCAGCATGAGGTGCGTCGCTTCCGCTTCCGCTCACAGCCGCCGCAGCTCCCCCCCTCGGCTGGTTTTGAACAACAGTCATGCAATGACAAGGTTTCGTTATTTGCAGAGGCCGCGCCTGCAGCATGCGGTGCGTCGCGTCCGCCTCCGCCCGCAGCCGCCGCAGCTCTCCTGCGGCGGCGGCTTTTGCGGCGGCGAGGTCCCGCTCGGCGGCTTCCCGGCAGGCGCGCAGCTCCGCTGCGCCTTCCTGCTGCCGCTTCCCCGCCTCCTGCGCACACGCGATGGCGGCCTGCGTGCAGAACAGGCTGCCATTTGCAGGCATTGCTAGTGGGATTCACGAGAATCTAGATTGGTGAAAAGCACCCATGCTGCCTGTTCAGGAACCAAGGGACTCTCAAAGAGGTTGGCAGCTGCCAGACATTACTTTTATGCCGCGCACCTGCACACTGGGCACAGTGCAGCATGTTGCAGCGCCTGACTTTGCGGTCAGTCACTGCAACGCCTTGCACAAATGAGAGCAGCGCCACGCGTTGCAGTGGCGGACGGCAGCGGCATGCTCAGTCACGATGGAATGCACAGATGGCGAACGACGCGCTGATCAAAGCCCCAAAGACGGTGGAGCCGCACTACCCTAAACCATAAACCCTAACCGCACCGCAGCCGTCTGGGCGTGCGCGCCGGCCTGCTGCCGCGCCGCTGTCGCGTCCGAAGCTGTAGCTTGCGCCTCTTTCTTCGTAGCTTCCACCTCTGCCGCGGCTGCAGCCAGCCGAGCTGCGTGTTGCCCCTGTGATCGGCGGGCAGATGTAGGGTTCAGAGTGTAGGGTGTAGATGAACTGTGCATACTTGATGCCGCAATTTAATGCCGCAACACTCAACATGTGCTTCTTTGTAGCGTTCCCACTGACGTGGGGCCTCCGCTCTGAGTCGTGCAAGCGGCAAAGAGATCCGACCGGATCCCAGCGCATAATGGCATGCACGGCGACGGCAGCCTTGGCGGGAGTGCCTTGCCTTTGCCGCCTCGAGCAAGGCGACCTCAGATGACCGTACACGCTTCGATGGCAGGGTCCTATCCTAGCAACCCTTCAACCCTCACCTGCACTGCCTCAAGCTGGCGCTCGAAGCGTTCCGCCAACTGCCGCCAATTGGCCCTGGCGGCGCTTTTGGCTGCGTCCAGCTGGGCCTGAAAGTCGAAAGAGTGCGGCGTTGAAGCTGTGCGTGTGGCAAAGACAGTACCAACTGACAAGATGACACCTCCCACCGCTCACATCATGGCCGGGCTGCATCAGGCGTGTTGGAGTGGGGGCGCTGCGCGTGAAACGCCGCGGCGGACTTTCACTGACACATGCATTGCTGTTGAAGCCACCTCCATGGCGGCGAGCGGCCTGGTGGCTGCCCCGCCCATTTGCCGCAGCCGCGCCCCGCCGCACGCCGATAATTAGATGGTTTGAATCCCATGCTCCATGCGTACACCATGTGTGTCAACCCTCCCGGCGTACCTTCATGGCGGCGAGCTGCTCGGTGGCTACCCCAGCCAGCCGCCGCAGCCGAGCCTTGCTGCGCTCTGCCGCCTCTCGCAGCGCGGCGGCGTGTTCTGCTTGTTGCGCCTCGACTGCCGAAACCGCTGCCGCCGCCGCCGCCCGTTCCCGCTGCAGCTCTGCGCCAGAGGTGTGCCGACTTGCTGCGACACTCGTCTGGGTTTATGACACTCGTTCTGCAGGATCTGTGCTGAACGCTCTTTCCCGTCCGCTGCCTGCGCCTCTGTTGTGGCAAAGGCTGCTGCTGTCATTGCCCGCAGTGACTGTCATTGCCCGCAGAGACACCTCTGTCCAGGCTGCCGCCTACTGACTGCTGGCCCATAACCCCTACGCTCGCTTCGGTGCGGCTGCTCTTGTCTAGCATTAGAACTCAGGAACGATGTGTGAATTGCAGAGCAGGCGTCTCGAGTGCCGTAACCTCCCCACCTTCGGCTGCTGCCGCCACGGCGGCACACATGCCCTGTAGCGCCTGCTTCCGCCCCTTGTGCGCAGCTTCCGCCGCTTCCTGCTGCCCCCGCGCCCGCCGCAGCTGCTCGTCGCGTCCCCGCAGCAGCTCCAGCGTGCCCGCCTGCACCCGCTGCAGGTGCGCCGCCTGCGCGTGCAGCGGATGCACACCGGCTGGGCCTTTCACGGGTTTAGGGTTTAGGTGCACGGGTTTAGGGTTTACATGCACGCGCAGCGGCGGGTGTGAGCCCTTTCAAGCTTTCTGAGATGACGCTGCTGGCGGCTGTTGTCAGCGAAGCTCTGCTGCACCGCCCCACGATGTCACCACCTCACATGTGCTACCCTCACCTAAACAGTAGCATAGATTCTTAACCCACCTCGGAGTCGGAGCGCAGGGCCTGCAGCTGGCAGTCCCTGCCGGCGAGCCTCTGCTGCGCCGTCGCGTGCTACCGCCACCCTGTGGTACAGGTTTCGGAGTGGGAGACAGACATCCTCGCCCACCTCCGAACGCTTGGCCTGCAGCTGGCAGTCCTTTTCGGCGAGACTCTGCTGCGCCGCTGCCAACGCCCGAGCCCGCAACGCCGCCACCTCCGCCTCCCGCTGCGCGATTTCCGAGTCAATATCCGCCGCCTGTTCTCTCCCAGCCTGGGCGTCATGGGCTTCCTGACGGCCGTCGTCGAGCTCGCTGTCGTCGTCTGGTTGCGCACGGGGGGCGGCATTTGACGTGGCGGGGGCGGCGGCGCGCCGCGTCGCGGCGGTTGCCCGCATCCGTCACATCGGGCCCGGGGCTGCTGCTAGATCATTTTCATGATGCCCCCGCACCATCACGGCTGATGTCGGAAGGCTGAACGCCTCTACTTGCGTACACGCCCATGCGCTTGTGCTGAATGCTCGCTGGTCACTCGTGCTGCCTGGAGTCAGGCCCGGCGTCCAATGTCTGGGCCAGATAGACATGTGATCTCAGATATGTGCAGAGCCAAACAAGCTACTACGGAACAGTGCACTGAGCGGCGAGTCGGAAGCTGCACACACGAAGTGTGCCGCACAGCGAGAATGGGGGTGAACAGGCTGCCAGACATGATCAGGATGTCGAAATGCCAACCTGCATCCATATAAAGAGTTGCCAGGCAGCCTTGCGACGGGCTATCAGCGGGCGCGCCTGGGCAGGCTTTCGGAGGTCGTTCGCGCGCTGATGTGTAGACCGTATGGAGACTGGAGCCTAAAACTAGCAGGAGCCAGAGCTCCAAGGCCACGATCGTGTTTGCGTTTCACATCACTTTGGAGAACCTCACAGTGACTGGAGGCCCACTTTAGCTTCTGTCCGCGTTGAGCGATCAGTCTGAACCTCGGTGCATTCGAACCCAGAATCGCTGCGAGCTTGCTATCGACCTACCTAGCAGTACAGCTCGGCCCCTTGCGTAAAGGATAGGCCTTTCAGCACTCTCTGCGCACATTGCGTTGCTCATCGTGCTGTGTCGTTATTCTGCAAACGTCGATCTGGCTGGACTAAAGCAGACACCTCCCGCATGTGAGCCAGCTGCCAGCAGAGACTAGGCAGGACGTTCGAGCAGAGTACAGCTGCACCTGGATAGTCGGCACCCGGTTCTCGCCGCTGCTTCTGGGTCTCGCATACAGAGACGTGCGTCTCAGCCGTGGTGGCGGCGGCGGTGGGCGCGGCACATGGTGAAGCTCACGCTCATAGCCCGCGTGTCGGACGGCCTGCCGCTGGCGGAGGGACTGGACGGCGACAAAGACCATGAGCTCGCAGCCTTCAAGCAGCAGGCTAAGGTGTGGCGGCACATCGCCACAATTTCCAGGCATCCCCTTCGAAGTACCCCCTGAAATCATGCGGGCGCCTTGGGACGGGGCGCCTCTGGCGCAGCGGCAGCATGGCGCAACCAGCGGCCTGGGTGGGGTAGGATGTATACCTTTCCAAAAAAATTCCCAAAAAGTTTTCTAAAATTTTCGCCGGCCCCACCCTGCAGGTGGCAATGCCTGCAGACGCCAGATTCCATACGACGTTCCACATGATGTCACATGCATCCGCCGAACCTGCTCAGTAGGTTGACGGAGGCGAGCCTCGCGGAGCAGCCCAAGCGCACATGACGGTTTGGGGGACCACGACTGATGCACCAGTTTCATAAATTCCCATAAATTCCCAAGGCCATTCAAGGTAGTCACCGCCCGCCATCATACACGATATCTCTGTGCAACTGCAGGTCGATTACGAGATATGGCAGCTAGCGGCGCGGGGCAGCCCAGGCGGCATGCTCATGCGATTGCTGCCTGTGTGGCTTTTTTGGAAAATCCGCAGCTGAATTCTCAATACCTGTGCACAACGCGTTCTTGCCAACAACACCCAATGTCCCATAATTTTCACATGCACCCGCAGAGACCTGCCCAAGAAACTTAAAAACCTTCGGGAATTCAAAATTGCTTAAATAAAGATGGCGGCAAGCAGCGCGGGGCAGCAAGCGCATGATGCTGGAGCTACCACTTGATCCCCACAGCTGATGCGCCAATTTCTGACTGTTTCTTGCATGCAACCGCAGACCCTGTCGAAGAAGATGGCGGCGAGCGGCGCGAAGCAGCACAGTCGCATGAAGGCGGCGTGCATACAAACCCTAAACCCATACCTTGCACACCGTAGCTGATGTGTCGGGATTCGCAGAGCCTGTTCAAGAAGATGGCGGCGAGCGGCGCGGGGCAGCCCAAGCGCATGACGCTGGAGTCTGGGCCGATGACCTTCCACTACATCATCACCGGCAACGTCTGCTTCCTCACCCTGGCGGACAAAGTGCGGACTTCACGTGGCACCACAACTCAAGACCCTACGCCGTTTCACGTTCCCCTGCGATATAAGGATGCCCCCTGCGATATAAGGGGATGCGGTCCGGCCTTGCTGCAGCGCCAGCTGGCAGAGCGGGCCTCCGACATCCTCGCAGCTATTGCTGCAGGCCCATGTGCTAATGGACAGCATCGGGAGCCCCCAGCGCCAAAGCTTCCTGGAGCTTGAGTTGGGTGTCTGCAAAAGAGCATCTCTGCGGCGACGGCGGCGGCGCCGCCGCTGCCAGCGGTGGCGCCTGTACCAGCCATGACGAGGCGTTGTATCGGGTCGCCAGGCGACAGCTAGTGGCGCAGCTCCCACAGGCCCTTGAAAAGCGGCACAAAAAAACATTAGTTGTTATTGAATAAAAATATAGTTATTATTTGAAAAGTAGCACAAAAAAAATTAAATAAAAAACAGTGCCACCGCATTGCCATGGTGACAGTGCTGCTGAGGCTGAGATACGCTGCTGACACTCACCGCGGCTGACTGGCGGACCAAATGAACGACTTGTCGGCGCTCTACACCACTGAAACTTCAGGTTCTTTCCTTTTTCGTACTGGTTCCCCCTTGCAGCGGCAGGGCTACCCGAAGAAGCTGGCACATGAGTATCTGGACGAACTCCTCCTGCACGAGTTCGGGCGCCTTTCACTTGTTGTTTCCTTCTCTTGTCATGACCCTGTGCCTATTGTTTGGGCAGAGCTACCCGAAGAAGCTGGCGTATGAGTACTTGGACGAACTCCAGAACGAGTTCGGGCGGCTGTATGGGGGACAAGTGGACGCGGCCGCGCGGCCGTACGCCTTCATCAAATTCGGTATGGATCTTCCTTTCCGTTGCCCCCGTTTTCTTTGGGCTTTTCTATCGTTTCCGGGGAGGTGGACGCGGCCGCGCGGCCGTACGACGTCGTCATGGTGAGGCGGCGCTTGGTTCCTTTAGAACCTTTTGGGAACGAAAGGGCAAACTTTGCTTCAATTGACAACTTTGACCGCGTCCATGCTGCCCAGTGGCGAGACTCGTGTTGCACAGAGTTGGAATGCGCGCGGCCGTGCGTCTCTGACCTCAACAGCGCAAAATAGATGAAGCTTCAAATAATCTGCACTCTGGCGCAGCCGCGTTCGCCCGGCAGTCTTCTGAACCTGTTCCGACCTTTGACTGCAGACACCTTCATCCAGAAGACGAAGAAACTGTATCTGGACACCCGCACCCAGCGCAACATCCTGAAGCTCAACCAGGACATTGCAGAGGTGGAAGCCCTTAGAAGCTCCCCGTTTGAAGACCTAAACCCTTGAGTTTGAGTTTAGGTTTAGGTTTAGGTCTTGTGCCAGGCACGTCTCACGAAGCGCTCCTGTGGCTGCGTGATGACTGCGCCACACACTGCGCACCGTCTGACCTCGGCTCGTGATTCTGCAGCCTGATTCCGCGGCATGCGACCGCGCAGGTGCACCAGATCATGACGCGCAACATTGCAGAGGTGCTGGAGCATGGGGAGCGACTAGACCGTGAGTCACGTTTCATCGTTTCACCCTGCTTTTTTGCGTCGGTTGCCTTTCTGAGTGACGAACCAGCGCCAATGCACACTCGGCCGAGGGCATGAGGCTACGCAGCCGCAACCGCTGCAACGACCACTATAAGAAAAGCTTTAGGTTTTTGTATTAGCAAAGGGTCTCGGGACGAAACCTTTGGTTTCAAAATTTTCAAAACTTGCTTTTGATTGCTTAATGCGCCCATCAGACAACACACGATTGACGTAGCTTTGCAGCTGTTGCAGAACCGCCGTCGAGGCCCTCCAACCACCACGGACCTGTTCTCAGATGCAGGAATGACGCGGATGCCCGACACGCTGACGGCAAACTCGAAGGTGGTGTATGCAAACTGCGCTCATACATTGAAGCCTGGAATTCCCATTAACCCCAAATCTCAATTGCTCTGCAGGCATGACGCAGATGTCCAACACGCTGACGGCGGAATCGAAGGTGTATGCCAGCAGGGCGAAGGACCTCCAGCGGCAGGTGGGGTTTGCTGTTGTCACCATTTTCGTGTCGTAGA
>JAABUL010003615.1_pt1 | contig 22566 bp, 22 predicted proteins | sample 5559151 | NCBI WGS metagenome assembly JAABUL01 (sample SAMN10711876, study PRJNA513368) | rock metagenome | isolation source: Antarctica rocks | place: Antarctica: Victoria Land, Pudding Butte sud | reverse complement strand
CTCTGGCGTAAGCGGGCGCAACGGCTCTTTCTGTGCTCGTGCCATAGCTATCTTTGCTGCCCTCCTCCCCCCAGTCTCTCAGATCGACTCCTTCAATTCTAGTTGTTTGCGGCGTGACCCACTAGCAGTATCGCGTCGATAGAGGGCTCTACGCGCGGGCATGGACGCCGGAGAGGCGCATCGGTCGGCGATGAAAAGGATGGTTAGTCATGCGAAGTTCGATCAAACGGACAGCACTGGCGCTGGGTTTGAGCGGCCTCATGGTGTTGCCAACGGTTTATGGCGGCCACGCGGCCGCGAAGAGCGCGGCCGACGACGTCACCCTCAACGTGTGGTATCACGCCTATGGCGAGGCGGGTACGCACGAGGCGGTGTTGCGCTATGCCAAAGAGTACGAGCAGAGCCATTCCGGCGTCCACATCAACCTCACTTGGGTGGTTGGCCAGGGCGCGTATCCGCAAAAGCTCAACCCCGCCCTCCTGAGCAATAACGGCCCTGACGTCTATGAGAACGGCGGCGTGTCGCTGACCGCCATCAAGACCAAGCAGGTCTACCCGCTGGACAGCCTCTATACCGCCAAGGTGCGCCAGGACTTCAACCAGAACGCCATCGGCCAATGTACCTACGGTGGCCACGTCTACTGCGTGAGCATGATTATTGACACCGGCGGCGTCTACTACCGCAAGAGCCTCTTCAAGAAGGCCGGCATCACGAGCGAGCCCAAGACATTCGATGAGTTGTTGGCCGACGCCAAGAAGCTCAACACCGGCGGCGTCAAGGGCCTGTTCGTCGGCAACGATGGCGGCACCAGTGCGCTTGGTGGTGGCATCCTGCCGTGGTCGGCCGGCGTCGACTACATGAAAGGCTCCAAGATTGCCTTCGACAACGCACGGACGGTGAAGTCACTGGAGGCGCTGCGCACGCTTGACAAGTCTGGCGTGCTTCTACTTGGCGCGCCCGTCGACTGGTGGGACCCCTCGGCCTTCACCCAGGGCCTCGCGGCCATGCAGTACACCGGCCTCTGGGCCATGCCTCTCATCCGCAAGGCGATCGGCGACGACTTCGGCTACATGGGGTGGCCGGCGCTTGACTCCAACGGTGCGCCCGCAACCTTCTTTGGTGGCTGGAACGAGTACGTGAACGGCAAGAGCCCACACCTCAAGCAAGCCTTGGACTACGTGAAGTGGCTGTGGATCGAGAACACCAAGGACGAGATCGACTTCAACACCAGCTACGGCTTCCACATCCCACCGCGCCAATCCGCCGTGTCAGCCGCTCCCAAGCTGAAGTCCGGTCAGGCGACGGTAGCGGTGCAGGTGCTGCAGCAGCACTCGCACTATGGTACGGTCCTCTATAACGACGCCAACGTCAGTCAGCCGCTTTTGGACGCGGCGACGGCGGCGGTGAAGACCACTACCAGCGTGACGACCATCGTGCATCAGGCCGCGCAGAAGGCGCAGGCCGCGGTCAACGCCGAGCTCAAATAGAGCAGACGGCAACACGGCTGGACGGATTCGGTGGCCAGGGGAAGAGTATCCGTGCTTTTCCCCTGGCCCTTGTAAGCGGCGCCGGGGTTTGACAGACTGGGTGGCGTGAGGACCTCGTACGTATGGGTGGCGCTAGACTCCTAATACAAGCAAACATGGTGCGAAGTTTCGTTGTAAAACTAACGAGGCTCCGCCTCAGACCGACGAGACATGACGCGAAAACTTGACTCAATCGCACCATATGTGCCTGTATTAGGAGTCTAGCGAGGCTCCGCCTCAGACCGACGAGACATGACGCGAAAACTTGACTCATTCGCACCATGTGTGCCCGTATTAGGAGTCTAGGGACTTGTACATAAGACATGGTTCAGCGCACGCTCAAGCCAGCTTGACAGTTTGAGCCTTTGGCTGGTGCAACACTGTCAAGTCCGTTTGAACCATGTCTAAAGAGCCAGATCATGCCCGGAGGGGAGCGTTTCCACTCATTCAGCTAATCGCCAAGAGCTACTGGGTAACAAGCTAGAGGGGACAGCAGCATGAGCACTCACAGCGGAGTCGCGGGAGCCGTACCCGCGTCTCGGACCAACCGCCGCCGGCGTGAACGAGCCACCACCCTGGCATTTTTCGCCTTCATGGCGCCGCTCCTCGTGGGACTGCTGGTCTTCACCGTCATTCCCATCATCTGGGGATTCCTGGTCAGCCTGAGCGACGCGCGCGGTACCGTCAGTGTCGGGCACTGGGTCGGACTCGCCAACTATAGCGCCATCCTCGCGGATAGCGCCTTCCTGCAGTCGCTACGTACAGGGGTGATCTTCGCCCTCTTTATCGTGCCGATCACGTTCGCCCTCTCCCTTGGGCTGGCCCTCCTGGTCAATAGTGTGGCTCACGGCAAAGCGTTTTTCCGCTCCGTGTTCTTCCTGCCCACCGCCTCATCGTATGTCGTGGCCTCGCTTATCTGGAAATTGAGTCTCTTTAACGGTGTGCGCTTCGGAATCGCCAATACAATCCTGCTCCACCTGCCGAACATCGGGCCGATCCACCCCGTCGATCCGATCGCCTGGACCTTCGGTGTGCCCTGGGTCTGGCTGGTCCTGGTCAGTGTGCGCCTCTGGTTGCAGGTGGGGTTCTACATGATCATTTTTCTGGCCGGCTTGCAGGAGATCCCGCGCCATCTCTACGAGGCTGCGGCGATTGACGGTGCCGAGGCTGGCTGGACAACCTTCCGCCACATCACGTTTCCGTTGTTGCGCAACACCTCGATCTTCGTCGGTGTGCTGCTGATTTTGAACGCGTTTCAGGCATTCGACGAGTTCTTCAATATCAACAACTCCGATCCCAGCGTCCGCCCCCCCTTGCTCTACCTCTATAACACCGCGATCGGCGCGCAGAATTACGGCGTCGGCAGCGCTGGCGCGTTCATCGTGGCGCTCCTCATCATTGCCTTTTCGTTCGGACAACTCCGCCTGTTTGGCTTGGGACGGTCAGCGTAGCTATCACTGGCGCCCGCATCTGTAGCGCAGGAGGTTTTACTATGGCAGTTATACCAGCCCCGCCCCGTGCAGTCCGGCCGCGCTGGCGCCCGCGCATCACGTTGCGGAGCGTGCTGCTCTACGGCCTGCTGTTCGTCCTCTCTCTCACCTTCTTGCTGCCCTTCTACATCATGGTGCGTAACGCCTTCATGACGGACCTGGAGATCACCTCGCCCACTTTCGAGTTCCTGCCAAGTACCTGGCAGTGGGCCAATGTGTCCGAGCTCTTCAACAACCCCGACGTGCCCATCCTGACCGGCCTGCGCATCTCGGCGATTATGGCGGTCTCGCAAACCGTTTGCCAGATGATTGTCGCCTCGATGGCCGGCTATGCCCTGGCGCGTATCCCCTTCCGCTATAGCAACGTGGTGTTCCTGCTCGTGCTCGGCACCATGATGATCCCTGGGGCCGTCACGTTCGTGCCCCTCTACCTACTCGTCTCCAGCCTGGGCTGGGTCAATACCCTGCAAGGGCTCATCGTGCCCGGCCTGTTCAGCACATTCGCCGCCTTCATGTTCCGGCAGTTTTACCTCGATTTCCCCACCGAAGTCGAGGAGGCGGGGCGCGTAGACGGCCTGGGTTACTTCGGCATCTACCGGCGCCTCGTCATCCCCAACTCGCTTGGCATGTTGATGGCGCTGGGTGTAATCTCGTTCCTTGGGAGCTGGAACGGCTTTACCTGGCCGTTGGTGATCGGGCAGAGCAACAACATGTGGACCGTACAGGTGGATGTATCGGCCTTTATCGCCTCGCAGACGATCATCCTGCACGAAGTGTTTATGGGCGCGTTGGTGGCGATTTTACCCGTGGTGATCGTCTTCCTGGTCCTGCAGCGCTTCATCGTCGAGGGTGTCAAGCTCTCGGGCGTCAAGGGATGAGCGATAGCCAGGCTGCGCCGGCTGGCCGGGCGCGTTTGCCGGTTGGCCTGGCCGCCTACAGTTTTGGCTATCTGTGCGGCTTCGTCGGGTCCAGCACGGCGCGCGCCTGCCCCGATCCGTACGACGCCTATCGGCTGATGGACCTCGCCGTCGCGCACGGTCTCGGTGGCGTGGAGTTCCCCCCCCACTGGAGCTTGCCCGGCCTCACGCGAGCCGATCTGGAGCAGGCCCGCGCCTATGCCGACGCGCGCGACCTCTTCATCGTCATCGACGGCGGTGTGGTCGACGTGAAGGAGTTGCGCGCGTTGCTACCGGCCGCCGCCGCACTCGGCGCCGGCGTGGTGCGGGTTATCGCCAGCGACATTCTATGCGGCGACCGCCGCGCCGTGCGCGAGACTTGGCCCGCCTACCTGGCCGAGATCGTGGGCCGGCTGCGCGCCGTGCGCGATCTGGCCGAGGAGATGGGCGTCGCTATTGCACTGGAAAATCACCAGGATGTGACGTCGGCCGAGTTGCTGGAGATCTGCACGGCGCTGGATAGTCCCTGCATCGGCGTCACCCTGGACGCGATCAACCCGCTGGCCGTGGTCGAGGACCCGCTGGCCTTCGCCCGTCGCGTGGCCCCGTTCATCAAGAATGTACACCTCAAGGACTACCGCGTCTACAACACGTCGGAGGGTTACCGGCTGGCGCGCTGTGCGGTCGGCGCGGGCGTCCTGAACGTGGCAGAGGTATGCGCCCTGCTGGCGCGTGAGGCCCCGCGGGCGGCGGTCTCGATCGAACTGGGCGCCTTGCAGGCGCGCCACGTCCGCTTCCTCGCCGACGATTTCTGGCCGGGGTACCCGCCGCGCCGGGTCGAGGACATCCTGCCGGTCCTGCGGCTGCGCGACGAGCACGGGCGACCTGGGGGGGAGGAGTGGCGCACGCCATGGGAGCGCGACGTTTCCGCTGCGGAGTTGGCCGCGTTCGAGTTGGGTGAAATCGAGGAGAGCGTCGCGTTCCTGCGGGGCATGATGGCATGATGAGGGAGCGGATGACCACGAGTGTAGGAGATCGCGTGGGGCTGGACCTGTGTCGTTTGGATGGGTGTGTGACCCTGATCGCCGGCGGCCGCAAGGGACTGGGCGAGGCTATGGGCGCCGCACTGGTCAGCGCGGGGGCCGACACGCCGCGCGTCATCCGCTGCCATGGTGACGAGACGGGGGCGGCCGCGTCCACGCTGGCCACAGCGGCCGGGCGACGCGGCGAAGGCCTGGCCGCCGACGTGACGGACAGCGTCCAGGGTGGGCAGATCGTGGCGCGCACGGTAGATGTTTTTGGGCGCATCGACATCGTGATCAACAACGCCGGCGTCAACATCCGCAAGCCCACTCTGGACATGGGCGAGGACGAGTGGGACCACATCCTCGACGTGAACCTGGCCGCGCCGTCCCTGTGCAGTAAGGCCGTGGCGCCGCACATGATCGAGCGCAACTGGGGGCGCATCATCAACATCAGCTCGATGCGCGGCGCGGTTGGCCTAGCCGGGCGCGCCCTACACCTCCAACAAGGGCGGCGTTATGCTACTGACCAAGACGCTGGTCCTGGAGGGGACGTCCCACGGTATTCCAGTCAACGCCGGCTGCACCAGCCCCTTCTGTACCCCGCTCAACGAGTCGCTGACCACCGACTCCGCGGCCCACGCGGCGTTCACCTCCAACATCCCGCGGGGCGGCTAGGCCAAGCCAGCCGAAATTGGCGGCGTTGTGCGCCGACGCGGCGTGGATGGCGGCGCGTCCATCACAGGCAGCGCGGTGACCATCGACGGCGGCTGGACGGCGTGGTGGACATGCGGTGGGCCGAGTTGTCGGCGTTGCGTCGGTTATCTCCGCATCCCGACACCGACACGCGGCGCCTGGTTGCGACGCACGTCCCCCGGTCGTGCGTCCTCCCCGATGGCTCGACGGGTATGTATGGCGCCACGCCGTCATGATGTGTCACGTCCACCCATACAGTCAAACTGGAGGAGAGATTGGGACAGCTCGTCAATAAAGTGGTCATCGTCGTCGGGGGCGCGCGCGGGATTGGGCGCGGCATCGTCGAGCAGTGCGCCATGGAAGGCGCGCGCGTCGCCATCGCCGACCATAGCCCCGGGCGCGAGAGTGTCGCCGCGACATTGCGCGATCGCGGGTATTCCGCGTTGCCACTGGCGCTCGACACGCGCGTGGCCGCCGCGCACGACGAAACCATCGCCCGTGTGATCGCCCATTTTGGTAGACTCGACGCTCTCGTCTATTGCGCGGGCGTCTTCCCTCGAGCCACCTTGTTAGAAACCGATGAGGAACTCTGGCATACCGTCATCGACACGAACCTGACGGGGGCGTTCCTCGCGTGCCGTGCCGCCGTGCCGCGGATGATTGCTCAGGGTGGGGGGACGATCACAACCATCGGGTCGTTGCATGCGCAGGGCGGCACAGCCGACCGATTCGCATACGGGATCTCCAAGGGCGGTTTAGTGACCTTAACGCTCAATCTGGCGTCCGCCTTCGCACGCGACGGCATTCGTGTCAATTGTGTGCATCCAGGGTGGGTGTTAAGCGAGGGGGAAATGGCCCTACGGGGCGTCGCGACGGATGAGGACATCGCGCGGTTCCTCTCGGACGGGGGCAAGCGCATCCCGCTGGGACGCATGCAAACACCGGAGGACGTCGCCCGCGCTGTTGTGTATCTGGCGTCGGACGCGGCCGCGCAGGTAACGGGACAAGTCATTGCCGTCGACGGCGGGTTGGGCCTGAGGTGGTAACTTCATCCCCTGTCCTGGATCTACCGTGCTCATCCGTGCGACGGAAGCAGGGCCCTGTTTCCGTCGCACGGATGAGCACGGTAGATCCAGGACAGCCCTCGCCGGCAGCGTCAACGGCTGAGGCTATGCACACCGCACCATCATAGAGGAGTAACTATTTGTCTCGCATGATCGCAGATTTCATTCGCGTGATGAAGGGGCGGCGTGGCCGGGGTTTTCTCGCCGCGTGCGTGTGTCTCAGCGTGGGTATGTCCGCTCCAATCGCCACCCGTCACGCTGCAGCAAGCGGGGGCGGTGTCCTGTACAAACCCTCCGATTCAAGCCAGTTCGCGGGATACCCGCGAGTCATCCGCCTCGCCCACAATGGGCCGGCCAACGGGACCTTGCTGGCGACCTTCGGGATCAATGTCGGCGGGACGGACAGCCTGCTCATCTATCGGAGTACGGACGACGGGCGGTCGTGGTCGCGCCTATCCACGCTCGCCGATGGCGCGTACGGCGGCCACATGTGCTGTGAAACGCTCTTCGAGGAGCCACATGCGCTGGGGCGCCAGCCCGCCGGGACGCTGCTCCTGAGCGAGTCGGCCGGGGCCGCAGGCACGGTGGGGCACGAGCTCAAGGTGTTCCGCAGTCGGGATTACGGGCGGACCTGGACCTACCTCAGCTCGTGCGCCAAGGGGGCGGGCGGCGTGTGGGAACCGGATTTCCAGATCAACCGTGCGGGGCGCCTCGTGTGCTATTTCTCGGACGAGCGCCGCATCGCGTACAGTCAGTTCCTGGGGCACGTTGTATCCGCCGACGGGGGCAAGACCTGGGGGCCTGAGCATGTCGACGTCGCCGTCCCCGATGGATCGTCGCGTCCGGGGATGGCGACGGTGATCCGGCTGCCGAGCGGACGCTATGTGATGAGCTTCGAGGTATGTGGCCGGACCAACTGCGACGTCCACATCAAAACGTCGGCCGACGGTGACACCTGGGGCCACGCCGCCGACCTCGGCCCGCGCGTGCAGACGAGCTCCGGCGTCTATGCCGGCCACACCCCGTACATCGCCTGGACCCCAGCCGGTGGCGCGCATGGTGAAATCTTGCTCACGTCGCACGACCTGTACGGCCGCGACGACATGGTGGTCCCACAGAGCAGGCATGATATCCTCGTCAATAGACAGGATGAAGTCGGCCCCTGGTCCCTCATCGCCGCGCCGGTCCAGATGTCCCAGGGAGGGCCGGACTGCGCGAACTACAGTTCCGCGCTCTTGCCCTCGCCCACGGGCAGCGGCCTGTTCATGCTAACCGCCGCGGGCCTCGACGGCGGCGGTTGCGAGATCCGCTACGGTCGTACTGCCATGCATGGTGAGGTGCCCACATGAATATCTCTCTCGACTATTCCCGACCGGACTTCGCCCGTTCGCATCGTTGGATCAGCTTGAACGGAGTGTGGGACTTCGAGTCCCACAATGGTCCCCTGTGCGAGGACGTGAGGCGACGGGACGCGCTGGCCAGGGCGGTGACCGACGACACGCCCATGCGCGCGTGCCTGCGGCCCCGTGACTCACGGGATGGGGGTGTGCAGTAGAGACGCGTTACTGGTGGCCCCTGGTCCGGCCCAGCGGGCGACACAGCGCAGCAGGGCGGGGAACTCGAAGGGTTTGCCGACGGCGGCGACGGCGCCCATCTCGGCCGCCCGTGCGCGCAAGTCGGGGTCGGCGGTGACGGCCACACGGGGGATCGCGGCGGTGGCGGGGTCGGCCCGCAGACGGCGGCTGATAGCGGCGCCGTCTTGGCCGGGCATATGGGCGTCGAGCAGGATCAGGTCGGGGTGGACGGCGCGGGCGAGGGGCAGGACGAAATCGCCGATGGCGGCGTGGACGTGATAGCCCTCCAGTTCGAGGAGGTCACTCAGGAGCGCCACGATCTCCGGGTTGTCGTCCACGACGAGGACGCGTCCCATGGGTCTCACCTCCGCTTTTCCTCTCTCTATCTCTACCGCGTCGTGCCCTGTGTTCGCTACGCGAAATCCGGCCATTCGATACGATCACTCACCGCCACGCCAGGTCGTCATTTCCGATGCTCATGTCATAGTCCTTGCTGCTTGGAAAAAAAGATTCGCTGATGTCGTTGTAGAGCCGATAGAAAGCAGGACGAGCATTGCGGCGGTTATCGTATCAAGTGGCCGTAAATTGAGTAGCGTTCACATGCCCGGTCGTCCGTCCGACGCGCGCAGTCCCCCCGTCTCATGACTGACGGGCTGGTAGTGTGTATACGCGGCCGATGATGTTTTGGATCAGTATCGCTGCAACGACGCGGGCGTGTCATCGCGCGCAGGCAGGCTGATAGGGTGCGTCAGGACGCAGCCTCATGCCATCGTCGGATACGGTCTGGGCGTCCACCCCGCGCTCCGTCGTGCGCTCCCTGGTGTCTCAGGGCCGAAACAGGTAGCCGCCGTTGGCAAGGGTACGGATAGGCTGCGGGCGGCCGGGTAAGCGCGCGATCTTGGCACGGAGGTGATGGACATGGGTCTTGATGACGTTGACGTCGCGGTCGGGGGTATCACCCCCGAGGCGGCCCAGGATGTGCGCGCCGGAGAGCGCCTGCCCTTTGTGCGCGAGCAGCAGCTGCAGGATGCGGCTCTGCGTCGGCGTCAGGCGCACCCGCGTCCCGTCCGGGGCACGCAGCTCGTTGGTGTCCGTATCGAGCAGGGCGCCCGCCACCGCAGACGCCGGGGCCTGCGCGGGGGCGCTTTCCACGCTTTGTGTGGTGCGGGCGGGGATACGGCGTAACACAGCGGAGATGCGGGCGAGGAGCACCTGCATGCTACAGGGCGTGGTCACGTAGTCGGCGGCGCCCTGCTCAAGGCCGGCGATGACATCCTTGTCGTGGGCGCGGGCGGTGAGCAGGATGACGGGGAGGGGGGCGCCTTTTAAGGGTAGGTTTGGCCCACACACGGCACATCCCGCTCACGCGACGCGGGGGACGGTCTGACGGAGGGCCGGAGGAACAGCGGTCGGCCAGGGGTCGGGGAGGAAGCGGCCACGGGGCAGGCAGCGGCCCCGCACCACGGCGACGAGCACCCGGAGCACACCGTGGCGGAAGCAACTGAGCAGGCGGGGACGGGTGCGACGGGGCCGTACGGGGGCGAGGTCGGGCACACCGTCCCACGTCACCGCCTCCAGCCCACTCTCAGCGGCCCCGCCCGCGCGCACCACCGCGAAGGTCGCCACGGCCATGACCAGCCACAGCCGACTGGCCCGCGCGGGATCGGTCATCTTGGTCTGATGCCAGCCCCAGCCGCCCCGCTTGCCGTCTTTAAACCCCGACTCGATCCACGCCCGCATCCCATACCAGGCGACCTGCGCCACCTCCGGCGGCAGGTCGGTCAGGATCAGCCAGGGATCGGTGTGGGGCTCCGTCCATTGGGCGACGAGCGTGCAGGTCAACCGGCAGGAGGAGGAGGCAAAGCAGTCCACGGCGCCGCTCCAGCCGTCCGCACCCCGGCGCACCACCGTGGCCAGCGGCCGGACGCGCGTGCGGCCCGTCGGGCGGTACTGGCCCTGCTGATTGATGCGCAGGAAGGGATGCCCGCCCGGCCGCTGGATGGCCTGGTACAGCCAGCGCGCGTACAGGCCCCGATCCGCCCGCACGATCACGACCCAATCGGCGGGCACCACCCCGTCGAGGCTGGTCAGCAGCGCCTCCCAGTGCGGTCGCCATTTTCCTTTCGTGGTGGCGGGCACGACGGCCCAGGCCACCGGGATGGCGCAGCCCCGGTAGACCACGCTGACGGCCAGCACCGTGAAGCGCTGCCCCACCGTCGTCGCATCCAGCGCCAGCGCCAGGCGCTTTTCGCCGCGCGGCCACGCCGCCAGCACCCAGCGCAGCAGCGGCGCGAAACACGCTTGGACGTGCACCTCCTGCCGCTTGTGCCCGCGCTTGTCGGCGGCATCATAGCACCATTCCCGCAACTGCTGCCGTTGCGCCCCGTAGCCGCGTCCCCGCAGGCGCGCCAGGAATACCGCCACCGTCGTCAGCCCACACGATTGCGTCACCATCATCCCAAAGCTCCATGCCGCCAACACCCGCGCCTGCGCCGGTGTCAACACGGACAACGCCGTTGACACCTCCTGCTCCCACTGCGATACTCCCTTTGGGCAAGACATGCGCTCCTCCTTCTATAGATGGTTTTGTTGCAAGCTCCATCCTAGCAGAGCGGCGCGTCTTGCCCTTTTTTATGCCCTCTTTGGGCCAAACCTACCCTTAAAAGGAGGGGGGCGCGGGCGCGCAGGGCGGCGAGCAGCTGGAAGCCGTCCATGTCGGGCAGGTCGAGGTCGAGGATGACCAGATCAATGGGCTCCGTGCGCGCCTGGTGGAGGCCCGCGCGGCCCGTCCCTGCGGTGAGCACGACGAAGCCCGCGCGCGCCAGGCCGTAGCGCAGCAAGTCGGTCAGATCGGGATCGTCGTCTACACATAGGATCGTGGTCATGGGTTGCTTTATCCTCCCGCCCGTTTAGGCGGCGGCGCTGGCGGCGAGATACACGGCGCGATAGACACGGTGGCCACTCAGGGAGATGGCGGCACGGAGAACAGGCGCACGTCCGCTCCCTCCAGGAGCAAACGACCCGTGCCGCTCCCTCCTCTGTCCGTCTATAACAAAAGACGTCGGGCTGGGTCATCCCTTACGTCGCTCTTGCGCCTTAACGGTGCGCGCCTGTTGACATAAACGCGACGTGTGACGGGCGAGGGCCGGGGAGCGGTGCGTCAGTGGGGATGGTGCAAGGGCACCCAGCGATCATCGGTGGTGGCAGGGATGACCACATAGACGCCGCGGGCGGCGGGGGCGTGGCAGGCGTGGCAGAGGTGGACGTAACGGTCGTCGTGGCGCACGGTCCCATAGGCCACGGGTCCGGCGGTGTAAGTTTTCAGGATACATGGGCGGGGCGCATGCTTGGAGTGGGGCGTTTCATCACGCTCATTGGGCCACTTTCGTCAGGGTAGGTGGGCCAATCCACGCTTTTCGTCACGATAGGTGGGCCAATCCACGCGGGTCGCGGACGCGGGGAGCACCGTCCGCGCCGTGCGCGCCGGTGTTGTCACCCGAGGGCGCCGCCTGGGCGTGGCCAATGAGAGACCGTGGGGGGGGCGTGTGTGGGATGGCCCACCTATCGTGACGATCGTGGCCCAGCGCGCGTGACGAACGGCCCAATGAGTGTGACACCTTACAACGGCCTGTGCGCATCCACTCACGCGGGGGCCTCGCGCTCCTGGGCCTAGCGCACCCGCTCCCGCGCCGCTGCCCGCTTCCAGCCCAGGGCATGCTCCTGTTCAAGACTCATCTGCATCCCCTCCACCCACAGTAGCGCGCCTCTCACCAATCAGACGCCGCGCCTGTGCCAAGGTGCGACGCCAGTAGAGGGAGCACCAACGCTGGGCACGGCTACATCGACCCGTTCGCCGCGCTCGACCCCGATGATGACGTCGCGTAACAGCCAGTCCGACCGCATCATGTCCCTCAACATCCCGCTGGGGCATGACCAAACAGTGTGCCGCGCATCTCTAGCAGCGCGTCTTGCGGGCGTCTTAGCCAAGGATTCGCCCAAATGCGTCACGTACTGATCCAAATATGACATTAGTGCGTATTATAGATGGCGGGATAGGCGATGGGCGGCCGTCCCGCCACCTGATCGTGCCGCAGCTAGTGCGGTATATGTATGGCGCACGGAATCCAGCAAGGAGAATACGTACTATGGAGACCAACACGACAGTGGCTGGCGCGTCGGCGCTGGACAACCTGGAGATCAGCGCGCAGGCGCTCAACACGCCCCGCAAGCGCAAGCAGTTCATCAAGGGCCTGGCCGTCGCCAGCGTGGGCATGGCCGCCGCGACCGCTATCCCCGCGTCGGTCATGGCCGCGGGGAGCAAAGCAGCAGTCCCCGCCAGTGACATCGCTATCCTCAACTTCGCGTTGACCCTTGAGCACCTCGAGGCCAGGTTCTATGACGCGGCCCTCGGCGTGGTGCCCTTCGAGCAGAACATCGTCCGGGCCCTCGCGCAAACGCTCAAGACGGACGAGAACGCGCACGTCGCCGCGTTGACCGCCGCTCTCAAGTCGGTCGGCGGCAGTGCGGTTGGCCCTGCTCCCAGCTACAACTTCGGCGCGGATACCTTCAAGACGCAGTCCGGCTTCCTGAAGCTGGCCCGCCTGTTGGAGGACACGGGTGTACACGCCTACCTTGGTCAGGCGGCCAACATCAAGACCCCATCGATCTTGCTGACCGCGGCCAGCATCGTGACCGTCGAGGGACGCCACGCCGGGGCGATTCGGTACCAGTACGGGTTGTCGCCGACGATTAGCCCGTTTGACGGCGGCTATACCAAGGAGAAGGTCCTGTCCATCGCGGGACCCCTGATCGGCATGTAGCGGCAAAGATAGCGTGACGGGTGGGACGGCCTAGGCGCGCACGTCCCCCGTTATCGAGGGGCGGCCGGAGAAAAAGCCCAATTCTCCGGCTGCTGCTTTTTTGCCATGTTAATCGCCCAGCCGCTTGCAACTTTTGAAAGCCCCCCCGTCTTATTTACGCTTCTTGTTCCTTTTTGTGTCACTCTGCCCGCTTTCTTAGTACTAGTTGCCGTTGCGATTTGAACAATGCGCGAAACAGGGGTTGTTCTGGCTACTTTCCTCATCCATCTGCCAACGGATGAGGAAAGTAGCCAGAACAGCCCCGGCCCTGGCCCGCTCCGTGCTCCTGGCGCGTCGCGGCACCGTCTCGACCCAAGTGAACGACCTGACGTCCCTTGGTCAGGGGCCTGCACACACTCCCAGGGATGGGCGCGTCGCTGTTCCGCTGGAGCGCGAGCCGGACGTTGCGCGTGCGCCTGACGCCGCCGCCATCATCGATAGATATGTAGTAGGTCTACAGTTTCGGCCTGTGCCCTTTTCCCTCCTTGGTGACACTGTTGGGAGAGTCGTTTGGCCGCCCGGAAGGAGGAGCCGGCCAAGCGTGACGCGGCCCTCTATCCAAAGTGTCGCTGACTCCGAAAGCGACTTTCCCAACAGTGTCCTTGGTGGTGGCTTCGTCCTCCTGCGGAGGGACGGTTAGACCCTCTCGCCGAGCTTGCGGCGCACGGTTGCCATCGCCGACGCGCGGCCAGACTCGGACCCGGCGGGCGTATCCGGCCCCCCCTGCTGCCCTTGCCGCGCCTCGTTGACGTGCCGCGCCTCCGCAGCGATCTCACGGCTCAATGAGTAGCTGATGAACGTACGCAACAGGGCCACCGCGCCAAGCACGATGAGGTCCTGCACGCTTGGGTTCAGCGCGGTGCTCAAGATGTCGGCGCCGAGTTGAAACTCCAGGGCCAGGGACAGGGAGCGCCCCAACGAGAGACGAATGGCCTCTTTGTCCGGGATTGACCGTCCTTTGTCCCGCACGAGTTCGTACAGATAATAGAGCGCCTCACGGACGACGGCGATGGCGATAATGCAAGCGCCGATCAGGTTGGCCACGAAGATGAGAAACTGTAGCAACTGAGCCAGAAAATCATCGTATGCGTGTTTGGGAGACGCGCCGCCGGTCGCGCCGCCCGCGCCGGAGAGGACGGGGCTGCGCCCGTTGGCGATGGACGTCGGGCGGGAAGTGGGCGCCGACGCGGCGAGGCCGGACACGGCCTGCGCGGCATGGACGGCCTGCGCGGCATGGACGGCCTGCGCGGCATGGACGGCCTGCGCGGCATGGACAAGTAAGAGAGCGGTCATCGGGCTGGTTGTCCTTTCCAGTCTATCGCTGTGATTATCCAAACGTCTGTAGGGGCATTGGGCGATGGCCGGCGTGGTCATCGGGCCAGGCGGAGCAGCATCCACACGCTGGCGCGCTGCATCAGCACCAGGGCGGCGACCATGATTAACGCCAGTAGGAAAAGGCCCACGACTTGGTCTTGCTGAAAGACGAAGGCAAACCCCAGGGTCGTCGAAACGGCCGGCGGATGCACGATGTTCAGAGCGATGAGTACGATGATCGTACCCACCATGGCCACGGCCGCCGCAATGTACCCTGGATGGAACAGTAACTCCGCTCCGATGCCCCAGGCGACCGCCACGATGTGGGCGCTGACCGTGACCCGCAGCGTGTTCATGCGATGGCCGGGGTCCCGGTAGATGAGGAAGGCGCTAGAGGCCAACGAGGCGAACAAGATGTGATGGTGGCGCAGCAAGTCGACGGCCAGGACCGCGACCAGCACGATCACCGTGGGCGGCAGGGCCAGGAGCAATTCGCCCCACACCCCATGGCGCCGGCGCACGGCCTCGGCGTCCATGTTCAGCCCGCGCCCCGTAGTGACGACGCGCTCCCCCTCTTCGGCGCTCAACTCGCCCCCGCCTTTCTTGCTCTATTTTATAGCTGAGTTTTATAGCTGATGCGCGGACTGGGAGCGCCGGCGTCCTCGCTGGCAGGGCATAGCCAGCGAGGACGCCGGCGCTCCCAGTCTACGTACGTGGGGCAAGCGACCGTCTACGTTTAGGGGCCGTGCAGAAATAACCACTCCAACTTTTCGCCTCGTTCACGCCTACAGTGGACGGGGAGTTGACTACTTTATTTCTGCACGGGCCCTATTATTAGCATGGGCATGCCATTTAATACGCACATGCCATGCCAACATATCGTATCGCGACAAAGTAGCGGGTTACGGTAGGGCTTCTTGCGCGGCGAGATCTCGCTCGATGTCCTTTTGTGCCTCTTGCGCTACAGCATCACGGTCAGTGCTCCTAAGTGCTCTCACCTGCCCGCTCTTTATCATGACCATCCCCTTTACTGATTGGATCGTAACAAGGGATGCGTAGCCAGTCAATATATGTCAACTGCACGCGAAAGTGCTTTGATGCATGTGAGAGAGGGTCGGCTTTAACATAATATTTTGCCCAGGGTGGGGGTGTCTGGCGTGCCAAACAGGCTCACCGGTACCTCCCACACCGCCAAATAGGGCATGGCGCAGCGGCTCCTCGTCGCTCAGGCAGCCCAATGCGCCGGTGAGCGCGCCCACGACGCGGATGGGCCTGCGGTTATCGTCAAGTCAGAGGCGCGCATAGGACGATGCGCAGCCCTGAACAGGCCGTATATTATGTTAAAGCCGACCCTCTGTGAGATACAAGGAAACAGCATGGGGTGCAACCCTGGGGCGCTGGCGGGGCTCCTGGGGGCTGTGGGTGCGGGGCGCGCCGTGGTGGGCGCGGCGGGGCGCGCGCCGTGGTGGCTAGGGCGACGCGGGTGGCGGGTCAGGGTGCCGCAGGCGAGGTGCGTGCCCGGGACGGCCTAGCGGGCGGGGGGAACTGGGGGCCTCGGCGGGGCCACGCGCGGGGCGACGAGCTGGGCGCCGGCGCTCCGGGGGCCAGGCGGGAGAGCGCGCCCGCGCCGCCGCGGCGGCTGCAGACGGATCGAGCGCGGGAGTGTCCTAAGCGGGGGGAGTAGCCAGGTGTAAGGCGTCAGAGTAGGTGAGCGGATTTCACCCGTACAGCGGTGAGAAACGTCACAGTACGTGAGCGGGAAACGTCACAGTAGGTGCGCCAATCCGCACGGTGCGTCACAGTAGGTGCGCCGATCCGCGCGCAAGGGGTGCGCGTCGGCGCGCAGCGCGCGGTGTCCCCAGCGGCGTTTTGACGCTCAGATTGACGTTGAGAGCGGCGGTGAAGGGGCCATAGTGAGAGATGGCTCACCGACTGTGACGCAACCGGCTCACCGACTGTGACGTTTGGCTCATCTAATGTGACGCCTTACATCTGCCAGCCGGGCCTCAAGGGGGCGCATGAGAAGGGCGGCGTGGAGAGCGACCGTCCATTTGACAAACGGCGCTTACGGTCCCTGTGGCTGGCAAGTAGACGAGAAGGTAGCTGTGTAACCTGTTGCTGCCCAATACAGGTTATGCACATACCCCCCTAACGATCGCGTCCTCGCGTGTGTGACACGTTACCCTGTCACGGGCGGCCCGCACGCGCCCAAGGCCCGTACCCTGGTGGGGCAACGCGCTCGCGAGTGCGCGGCGGATCCTCGATGGGCGTGTCCGCGTGCTCGACCGCGACAACGCGTGGCAACAGTACCGTGACGGCTGTCCCGCACCCGACGGCGGTCTCGATCGTGATCGCGCCGCCGTGCTGTTCGACGATGGTCTTGGCCCCCGCTAGGCCAATGCCCGTGCCCGGCGTGCCCGTCGCCGTCGACGCTCGATAGAAGCGTGTGAAGACGTGCGGGAGTTCGTCGGCGGGGATGCCCACGCCCTCGTCACGCACCACCAGCATGGCCCAGGACCCCTGCCGCGCCACCTCCACCCGGATCGGTCGCGCCGCGCGGTTGTATTTGATCGCGTTCTCGATGATGTTTTGGACCACCCGCTCCAGCCGCGCGCGGTCGCCCTCCACGACCACACCGGGCGACGTATCCAGAACCAGCGACGGAGCCTCCCCCCACGGACTCGTTCCCACCACGGTTCGCACCACTAGGCCGATATCGACCGGCTCGAGGTGGAGGGCCAGACGCTGGCCCATCTGGAGCTGGGCGGCGTCGGTGATCTCCTCCACCGTCGCCCCCATCCGGCGCGCCGAGCCGCCCAGGGAGTGGGTCTGCGCGCGCAGCCAGTCGTCGGGGATCACTCTCGCGCCGTCGAGGCGCGCCTGCACGAGATCAAGACGCCCGATAATGTTGGTGAGGGGGGTGCGCAGGTCATGCGAGGCCGTGAGCAGGAAGTTATCCCGCACCCGCACGGCGTCCTCGGCCGTCCGGCGCGCTTCCTCGGCCGTCCGGCGCGCTTCCTCGGCCGTCCGGCGCGCGTCCTCCGCGTCCCGGCGCGCGTCCTCCGCGTCCCGGCGCGCGTCCTCGGCCCGCGCCATGGCTCGAAACGCCAGATAGACCAAGACGGTCGGCAGCACGAGCAGGATGGCCGTCCACAGCTGCTGCCGCGCCGCCAAGGCCCCGAGCACGCCCAGGAGGTATTGCGCGGCTTCGATGGCGTAGGCCTTGCGCGCCACCATCACTAGAACCCGCCGCGGCCGCTCGCCCCACAGGGGGGCCAGCGACAGGGGGCAGGTCACGATGTCCCCAACCTCCAGCACGACGGCCGCGCCGAGCAGCGCGGGCACGCGCATCCCGACGTCTCCCAGCCGATCCGCGACCAGCGCTCCGAGCAGGACGACCAGCGTGCGCCGTCCCACCTGGCTGGCGACGAAGCTCCCCGTGTTGCCGCGCCTCCGGCGCACGGACAGCTCCCCCACCAGCGCGCCCAGACCCGCTACCGTGGCCGCCAGAGGCGGAGCGACGAGCACCGCCAGGAGGTAATACGGCACGCTGGTCATGTAGACCTTGGTCTGCCGCTGGATGTGGAGCGGCCACTGGAAGGCCGCGCTGATGAGGACCAGCAAGAGGACGGCCAGCACGCCCTCGGGGCCACCGATCCCGTGGGTGAGACCGCGCCACGCGGCCACCAGCGCACCCAGCGCGAGCGCGGCCGTCGCGCCCCCCAGCGCCGGCTGGGGACAGAGGCGACGCAGGGACGCGTGTATCCGACGACTCATCGGCCCTCCATCAAGCCCTGCAGGCCGCCCACCTCGCGCACCGCTCTCTTGGCGTGCCACGCGCTACGGCGTGACCTGCACGCGCAGCGGTTGCGCGTCCCATCCCGAGGTTGACACGCCCGCGCTCGGCATCGCGCTCATCACCTGGGTCGTCGCGGTCGCGCTGATATGCGGCGTCAGGGTGTACACGACCGTCGTCGTGCCGTAGGTGTTCGGCGCGTTGTCGGCGTAGAACTGGAGCGTTTCTTTCGGGCCGAGCGGGCCGTCGCTTATCTGCCAGCCGACGACACGCGTCCCAACCGGGGCGTGCAACGTATAGGCTACCTGCTGGACGTCTGTAGCGACGTCGTCGATGGCGGCGCTCAGATCGACGGCCACCCCATTAGAGAGAAGCACCACCGGGTCCGACCCACACCCGCTAATCTCCGCGTGGGCCGGCGACCTATCCGCTAGGCTGAGCGCGAGCGCGGTCAGGGCGACCGTCACCTTAACATGTGTCGCCGCCCATCGTGGCGCCGACCGATTCGGCCGGTGTAGACGTATCATTGACGTCGGATACATTAGTCTCGTGTCTCCTTTAGCACAATCCATGCTATCATGCGACATTATAGCAGCAATCGACGTGTTGTTGCAAGAGGGTGGCGGAGCTGGGGGTGCGCCACAGCAAAGTTCCCTACGCCGAGCGCGGCATGTAAGCGCCGGTTTTGATCTGGCTCATGGGCGCTTTTGATGATGCTGTCCGAGAGGGACGTTTGCACCATAAGGGTGAAAACCAGAACGTTTGTCTCCACCTCTGGCGCTGACCGCCCGTTAGACAGCCGAAACGATCGAGCGGCTTTGCATTATCCCGACCATGGCAGTCGGCGACGAAGCCCGGCAACAAAACGAGTGGTCGCGCGTTGCGAGCACTCAACCACTCTTATTCCTGATTGATCATGTGTTCTGTCGATATGACGTAAGCCAACCACCACGCGCATAACTTCTCGTCGTCGCCACCGCACATCGACATGACATCGGCATCATCAAAAGCGCCCATGAGCCACTTTGACTCCGGCACTCACAGCTATTGCCCCTAGCCCATCAGGGAGCCTATCTTGCCTCACGCACACGCCCTGGCCCATCGCCGGTCGCGGCGCCGGCGCCGCGCCGTATCTCAGGCCGGTCACAAGGCGTGCGCGTCATAGGGGGAGGGAGAAGGCACATGCAGCACGTCGTGGCAACCGTAGCCGTCGTCGATAACCGGGCGCGGGAAGCACCCCCCCGGCCGTCCTTCGACCAGCTCTTCGCCCGGTATCACGGGCCGATCTACCGCCACATCCTTGGCTTGGTGGGCGACCCCGCGCAGGCCGAGGATCTGACGCAGGACACCTTCCTCAAGGCGTATAAGGCGTTGCCGGGGGCGCGTGAGGGGGCCGTGGTGGCCTGGCTGTACCGCATCGCCACGAACACGGCGCGCGACGCGCTGCGCCACCGTCGCCGTCTGACCTGGCTGCCGTTCGGCCCCGGCGACGCGGAGCGCGTGCCCGCGTGCGAGGGCGACCTGCCGACGGGCCTGGCCACGCGGGAGGCCGTGCGCCAGGCGCTGGCCTGACTCACCCCGATGCAGCGCGCCTGCCTGCTGCTGCGGGCGCGCGATGGCCTCTCCATCGACGAGATTGCCCGCGCCCTGGGCTTGTCGACGGGCAACGTGAAGATGACGCTGTACCGCGCCAAGGAACGCTTCCGCGCCGCCTACGCGGACCACCCCGCGTGCCCCTGAGCTTGGTCTCGACCGCACGACGCGCGGGACCCTGTCGCGTCCCCGGCCTGGCCCTGGGGGCGCACTGGCCCGAGGGATGGACGGCACGGTGCGTCGGCTAGCGTGCCGCCAGGCCAGCGACGATGCCGCCAATGGCGGCCGGGATGGCGACGATGCCGACGATGCCGCCAATGGCGGCCGGAGCGCGCCGGGTTCCGTCGCAAGGCGCGCGGGCGGTCATGTGCGGACTACCGCCCGGCGGCGCGGTTCCCCGGCACGAACGCGGTGGGGCGTGAGGCCGGATGCCGGAGCGCGGGGACCGCGCCGGGGGCTGCCGCGCCACCGACGGTATTCTTGCGGCTGCCGCCGATGTCGGCGTGGGCGGCCGGCGGGGCGACGGCTCCGGCGAGGAGGCTGGCGGCGAGCGCGGCCGCGCCGAGGAGGGCGCGGCGGGGGGCGATCGTAGAGCGCGACGACATCTTGTTCCCTTTCTCCTGTGTGCCGACCCCGTGGCAGCGATCCCGGCGGGATGCTGGTGGGGGCGAGGCCCTGGGCGGGGGGGGACGGGACCCGCCGTGTGCCCATGGGCATAGTATTGAGCGACCGCCCCCCGCGCGCCATCCCCCCATTTGGCTATGGCGGATCGGCGCCCATTGTTGCACCGAAGCTATATATATGCTATGATCGGCGCATAAGTGATCGGGACGCGGCCGCTGCCGCCTCCGGCGTGCCGGCAGCGGCACCGTGAATAGGAGTGGCCCATGCCTCGTCTCGCCCGCCCGCGCCACGCCGCCGCGCTCCTGGCGGCCGGCCTTCTGGTCGGCTCGCCCCTCGTGCGCGTCGTGCACGCCGACATCGGCGGTTGCCGCTCCGACCCGGTCGTCGTGCTCTCCAATGGGGTGACGGTGGACCTCTCCGCCGTCATCGCCGACGGCGCGGCCGACGTGCGGGGCGTGGCCTACACGCTGCACGTCCCCGCGGGCCTGCGCGCGGTGAGCGTCGCGCCGAGCGGGGGGCCGCTCGGCCCCACGGAGACGATCGCGGTGGTGGCCGACGACGCGCCGGCCGCCTACGACAGCGCCACGGTGGTCACGACGGGGGCGCGGGGCGTGGCGGTGACCGCGACGACCACCCTGGTCGCGGCGACCGGCGCGCCGCTGGCGACGGGCACGGCGCGCGGGACGGACCGGCAGACCCTGCGCGTACAGCTCGTCGCGTGACGCCCTGTGACCCGCCGCCGACACAGCCCGCCGACCATAGCGGGAGGAGATAGGCCATGCACCGCCCCACGCGTCGCCCCCGCGCATCCGTCGCCCGTGGCGCGCCGCGGGCGGTCGGCCTTCTGGTCGGCTCGCCCCTCGTGCGCGTCGTGCACGCCGACATCGGCGGTTGCCGCTCCGACCCGGTCGTCGTGCTCTCCAATGGGGTGACGGTGGACCTCTCCGCCGCCATTGCCGCCGCCGCCGATGTGCGGGGGGGCGACGACGCCCCCCCGCACACCCCGGCGGGGGTCGGCGTCGTCGCACGCGTGCTGGTGGCCGATCCGGGCGGCGTGGTGGAGGCGGGGTCCGCCGTCGGGCGCGACGGGCAGGGCCTGCATGTGCGCGTCTCCGTCTAAGGTGGGTCCCGTGGACTCCGCGACCCGGTCTCCGCGGGCGCGGCGCACAGCGGCCCCGATGGCGCGGCGGCGCGACGATGCGGCGCCCGCGCGGCGTCTGCGGGCCGTCCGCGCGTGGCGCCGGAGGCGGCGCGGCCTCCGCGCCGCGCTCCCGCGCCTCTGGCCGCAGCCGCTCGTGGGGGCCGCGACGGCCGGGTGCGCGCTGCTGGCGCTCGCGGCCCTCTGGTGGCGCGTGCCGGTCGACCCCGGCGGGCCGGCCGTGGCCCTGGCCGCGGGCCTGGCCCTGGCCGTCGTCGCGGCCCATCGTTTCCCGCTCGGGGGGCACGGGCGGACGAAGCTGGGGCTCGCCAGCGTGCCGTACTACCTGATGGCGGCGCTGCTCCCCGCCCCGCTGGCCGCGGCCGCGGCCGGGCTCGGCGCGCTCGGCGGCGACCTCTCGGTGCGCCGCGCGCGCGGCCTGCTCGCGGGCGACATCGCCAGTCAGGTAGGGCGCCGGGTCGTGGTGGTGGCCCTGGGCGCGCTCGTGGCGCACGCGCGGGCCGGCGGGGCCGCGCATGTCGACGCGCTGGCCCTGGTCGCCGCGGCGGTGATCCTGGGGGGGGGCGACATCGCCACCGCACCGCTGGTCCTCTCGCCGATGGGCGCGGGACCGCCGCTGCGCGTCATCGCGGCGGTGGCGCGGGACGCGGTGCCGATAGAGGGGGCGCAATATTTGGTGGGGCTGCTCGGGGCGCTCGCGGCGGCGCAGGACACCTGGGCGGCGGGGCTGCTGGTGGTGCCGACCGCGTTGGTGTACCTGACCGCGCGCGCCCTGGGGCGGGCCGAGGCGGCGGCGCGGGCGCTGGAGCACCAGGCGACGCACGACGCGCTGACCGCGCTGCCCAACCGCGCGCTGTTCCAGGGGCGACTGGAGCAGGCCCTGGCCGGGGCCGCGCGCGGGGGCGACGCCGTCGCGGTGCTGTTCCTGGACCTGGACCGCTTCAAGGTGGTCA
>JAABUL010003614.1_pt1 | contig 22570 bp, 23 predicted proteins | sample 5559151 | NCBI WGS metagenome assembly JAABUL01 (sample SAMN10711876, study PRJNA513368) | rock metagenome | isolation source: Antarctica rocks | place: Antarctica: Victoria Land, Pudding Butte sud | reverse complement strand
AGCGTCAACGAGTTTCGGACAGACGCTAACAGCAGCTACGCCGGTCTTCAGACAAGCTACACGCAGCAGATCGCGGGGCTTACGTTGCGCGGCAACTACACGCTGAGTCACTGTCTGGATGAGGTGTCAAACGGCGGTCTTCTGTCGTTCTCCAGCCAGGGTATTCTGTCGCCCTTGCCCGGCGAACTGAGCCGAAGTTATGGAAGTTGTGACTACGACGTGCGACATAACATCTCCGCGTTCGGCCTCTATCAGGTTCCGTTCCACTCAAGCCATGCGCTCCTGCGGCAGGTGCTGGGTGGGTGGGCCTTCTCAGAGACGGCTTTCTTCCATACCGGTCTGCCTTTCACGATTCTGAGCCAGCCGTATACCGCTAGTGGGAATGGAGTCTTTCAATCCAGCGGACCGCAGTTTGCGCGACGCGTTCCTGGTGTGCCGATCTATCGGAAGTCGACGGTGAGCGGTGTCACTGTCGCAGGCACTCGGCAGTGGATCAATCCAGATGCGTTTGTTTCTGTGGTGGATCCATCAACGGGCGGTTGCACCGGTGGAGACTCCGTAGCTAATTGTCAGTTCGGCGACTCTGGCAGAAACACCGTGCGTGGGCCACACTTTGCCGATTCCGACATCTACATCACAAAGAATTTCAGGATTCATGAAGGCGTAACCTTCCGCTTCGATACCCAGATGTTCAATGCCTTCAATCACGCAAACTTTGCGCTACCCGGCGACGTAGAGGCAGGCGTTCCCGGCGTTCTTGTCCCAGCTCGCTTCGGCACTCTGCAAAGCACGGTCTCTCCTCCGACAGGCCTACTGGGCGTTGGGCTGGGCGGCGATAGCTCACCCCGAATGATTGCCTTTCAAGGGAGAATTGAGTTCTAGCCGGCCGCTACCTTTCCGCACTCAGAGCCCTGCCGACAGCCGTGCTCGGTGTTCAGCTCTACTCTGTTGATGCGAATGCACCTGGCCTTCGGGCAAGACGGCGGCCAGCTTCCTCGACGCCCTGCATCTGCCCGCCGCCCTCGACTGGTTATCTAAGAAACTCTAGTCACGAAACGATCAATCTTGGTACCGCATTTCGTTTTGGATGATTGCGGGCCCAGAAAACGGACCATATCGACGCTACTGGATGGAACTCCGAAATGAGCCGCTTGGATCAACCAGAGCTACTTCACCACGGTTTCCAAAGCATCTCCCGAACGGAAACCCAACTGAAACCTGCAGATTCGGTGTATCCGGAGTCAGCCCCACACCGAAGCTGAGGTCCACCGTTCGTCCGGAGCAAACATGTAAGAGGTCCCAAGGCGAAGCGAGCCTCCTACGAGAAGAGATGCAGGTACCTGGTTTCTGTCCAACTTCGTCTCGTGTGTAAAGCGCTAGTCCCAACCAACCGTCACGGACGTCTTAGTATTCATCTACTCGTGATGAAAGAGGTGACCACTCCGCGCCTCTTTCGCTTTGTAACTTTCATGCCTGCCAGGCATCTCACATCGGTAAAGAATCTGTTGAAAGAGGATTAATGAAGCGTACTCAGGTTTATGGCATGTCTGCCACAAAGGACAGGTTGTTTCAATGTAGGAGCGGTTTCGCTCGACAGCTTGTAGTCTTCACCTCCATGTTCCTCGTGTGCGTGGGAGCTTTCGCGGCCATCCCGGAGGTTGGAACGAAGGCCCCGGATTTCACACTCTCAACGCCAACCGGCCAGAAAGTTCAGTTATCAGGCTTGACCGGCAAGGAGCCCGTCGTCCTGGTTATTCTGCGGGGATTTCCCGGATACCAGTGCCCGTATTGCGAGAAACAGGTACACGACTTCATCGAGCACGCCTCGGCTTTCGCGGCGAAACATACGGATGTCCTGCTCGTATATCCGGGGCCCCCTGCGGATCTCGACGCGCATGCGAAGGACTTTTTGACCAAGCAGGCAGAGCTGCCCCAGAACGTGCAACTCGTCATCGACCCGGACTACACGGTCACGAACCGTTATGGGCTGCGCTGGGATGCGCCGCATGAAACTGCCTATCCGTCTACCTTCATCCTCGACCGGAAAGGTTCGGTGATCTTCGAAAAGGTGAGCCACAGCCACGGAGATCGTACTTCCGCGGAGGAGATCCTCAGCAAGTTACCCTGAAGCGAAGAGTTGTTCTCGATCTGAACTGGGCCTGGGCCAAAGTTCGCCAAGGCCCCGGTTACAGACCAATTGGTCCTAATTCTGCAAGCGATCCTTATTCCATGATTCTGTTCAAAATATGGGCTGCAATAAAGAACGCGAAACTGTTTCCACAAGAGCAAGTTTGCAGAAGATCACCTTGCCGAACCGCTGAAGCCAAGGAGTTGTTCCAATACTTGCTTCACAACTCGATCACAGCGCGGGGCCTGGAAGACAAATGCATGACAGGTCTCGCGGTCGACGTAGTCTGAGAGACCCAGCCGCAGGGTGGCCCGGGCTCGATGCAATCGGATCTTTACGTTGTCCTCGGTGATCCCGAGCGCGTGAGATGTTTCTGCTGTGCTCATGCCTTCGACGTCGCGCAAGACCAGAACAGCGCGGCTGCCGTCCGGGAGGCCATCAACCAAGGTCTCTAGCAGAGACGATGCTTCAGATCTCGCCGCCGCTTGTTCTGGATTCGGCTCAGTTGAAGCGAAACGATCCATTTGATCTCCTTCGCCGGTGTACTCGTCGTACCGTTTGGCATTTCTCATTCCCTGCAAGCCGAGGTGCCGCTCCAGAACCAATATTGGTACTCGGTGAGATAGAGAGGGCCTTGCTTCCCGTCGGTGGAAACCTCGCCGGCAAAAAGAGGACCGCAGATCTTTGTGCTCGGCCTGAACTGTTCGTAGAGGAGGCGGATCACCTCCACGCTCTTCAAAGAAGGGACGGTCAAAGGAGTATCTGTGTTGAAGGGCATTGGGGCTTACCTTGTGTTCGCATACGTGGGCGGGCAGGATTTTAGGAGTTCATCTGGGGCGCGGTAAAAGTCGATGGTCGTTAGAGTCCAAGGCCGAGACTGAAGCCTTGGTATTGGGTCTGGGTTTGTAGCTGCTGAACCTGCGAAGGTGAGGCGTCCTTGCTCAGCGAACTGTCTTGCTGTTTGTGGAGGCCGGAGCCGTCAGAGGTGTAGGTGGTCAGCTCGCGGGCTGCGGGCGAAACGGCGGCGAGGGCCTCTGGGGTCAAACTCTCGCCGGTAGCCAGGACGCGATCTGCGGAGACGGGCTTTCCGCCGTCAACGGCGTAGCCGTATTCGATGTGGCGGGCCTGCTCGGGGTTAAGCTCTATGGTCTTCCCATTGTCCCGGCGCAAGCTCAGGGCGTTGTTCTCCGCGATCCGCTCCACGGTGGCGAAGTCGCCGGAACGGATGCCCTGTTCCCGATCTGGCGCGGTGAATTGAAGGCGGTCGCCCACGGCAATGCCTCGGCTCTCTTCGCGATAGACCTTACTCTGTGTTGTCTGGACCCGGAGCTGCGACGGGTCATAGGCGACGCGTTCCCCCGCGCTGGTTTCGACCGTGAGGAGGTTCTTCTTGGAATCGGTAGAGACAACGGTGGCGGTGCTGTTGTGGGCGATGCCGTATAACTCGGGGCTGCCGGCGCGGTAGTGGATCTCGGCGCCCGGAGCGTAGCTCGCTGCCAGCTTCGGGTTGCGAAGGTGTTGCTCGATGAACACGGGAAGGGAACGGGTCTCAGACGAGATTTTGCCTTGCGCCTGCAGGTCCGCGCGGATGAGCTGGGTGAGTTCTTGGCGCTCGGCTCGATCGGGTGCGATGACCACGGTCCTGTCGGGTCGAGCAACGTAGTCATGAAGGACGGCTGCGAGACGGTGTTCTGGGTGGGCGTATTCGTAGGCGCGTCCCTGCTGTTGGAGCAACTCGGTCCCGGTAGAGGTCTGCTGCGCTTTGAACGCTTGGACGGCGGCTCGCGTCTCTTCGGTTCGGCTTGGCTGGCAGAAGTCCACCGCGGCGGTCTTGCTAATGTCCGTTGCCAGGCGATCTCCGAGCGTGGCGGCATTGTTGGTATAAATGCGGGCATCTTCCGAGGCGCGAGAGAGTGCGACATAAGCGAGCCTGGTGTTGATGAGATTGCGGCTCGATTCGGTATCGATGTTGGCGATTACCCTGCCTGCCGTGAGTCCCTGAGAGCTGTGGGAGGTCACGGCGTAGCCGTGATCGAAGCCTCGCATCTTAGCGGGATCGAAGCTGATGGTTCGCTCGTTTTTTCCGTCCAACTGCACAGTGACCTTCCCCGGTTCCAGGCTCGTGACGGAGCCCAAATCGCGGTTTGCGACTCCAAGGTTCTTCTCCTGAGCGGTGAATTGAATGCGGTCTCCGGTGGCGAACTCCCGCGCTACCTCCCGATAAGCGTTCACGCCTCGGAGCCGCCTTGGGTCGTAAGTCACACTTGCCCCGTTGTCCAGCTCGACGGTGAGAGTGTTTGCCTTTACATCCACGGAGCGCACGGTGGCGAAACTGTCGCGCTTGATCCCTTCCGCTTTGCTGCCGGTGGTGTATTGGAGGACGTCGCCGGTGTTGTATCGTGCCGCCCAGGTGCGATCCGCGCCGGTCATGTCGGAGCGATGGGCAAGGGTGGTGAGCTGACGACCGTCTTCGGCCAGCGTTCCCCTGGCTAGCAGCTCGATCCGCACCGCCTCATTGATCTGCTGGCGGCTGCGGTTGTCGGGAGAGACGATGATGGTATTCTCGGGCCGAGCTGCGTAGTCTTTGGCGATGGCGGCGATTCGCTCCTTCGGGTTCGCAATCTCCGTCACTCGCTCCTGGTCGGCCAGCATCATGATTCCGGCCTTGGTTTCGTTGCTGGCGAGATGGTGGACCGCCTTCAGCAGCTCGGGATCCTTCTGCCGCATGATCTGGTCCAGCTGGGAAGTCTGCATGCCCGCTTCCTGCATTTGTTGGAAAGGGCGTCCTGCATCTACGGCCTGGTGCTGCCGGGTGTCACCAATTACCAGAACGCGATCGTTCGGGCCGATCTTTTCAAGGAAGCTCCGCATCTGCCGGGTGCTGGCGAGGCTCGACTCGTCCAGCATGTGAAGATACTTGGCGTCCGGGTCCGCTCCGCCTTTGCCTCGGGCAAGCAAGCTCTGGAGGGTAGTGGCGCTGATCCCAGCCTCACGGAGTTGCCCGGCGGCCTTGGACGATGGTGCGAAGCCTTCAACCGTGAACCTGCTCTTTTCCGCTCCTTCGCGGATCGCCTCAAGGGTCCTCGTTTTACCCGTGCCGGCCAGTCCTTGTAGGCCATGAATACGGTCGCTGGAGGTCAATACCTCCCGGATCACGGCTTGCTGCCTCTGGTTTAGAACTCGCGGGTTGCGGCCTGCGCCTGGGCGTCGGCGCCGCTCATCATCGGTTCGACGGCGTTCTGGCCCTTCAGCACATGCGCGACATTGGCGCGTTCGTTGGCGATGGTCTCCGGGGTCGTGAATCTTCGTCCGCTCTCGTACTTAGCCACTGTTCTGGAAACGAAGTCGCCCCGTTCCTGGCGGTAGTCGAACTCTGCCCGCACCTGGGTATAGGTCGTCTCGCCCATGCCTCGCCGCAGCGCGTCGCGTAGAAGATGCCGCTCGTCTACGACGGCCTCTCGTTCGAAGTTGCTGTCGCGCGTGTAGGTCACCGCTTCTTGAGCGCGGCGGGGCCCGTCGGGCTGTCGGTCCTGCTTCTGAGCCTGTTCGCGAGCTGCGGCGACCACTTGCTCCGGCTGGTTGCCGAACTCCGCAGCCCTCGCTTTATGGGCGGACATCACCTCCTCGCGGCTCAGGGTTTGCTTGCGGTCGCGGGTTGCATGAGCGGCGATGTGCGCCGCCTCGGGGCCGCTGTAACCGGACTTCTCAAGGTGGTCTCGTATCTGCTGCGATCTAGGGCTGGACGCCTCCAAATACTCCGGCGAGTAGCCCTTGATCTCCGGCGCTCCGCTCTTCCCGGTCTCCAGCTCGTAGCCGAGGTTGCGGAGCTGGTAGGTCAGATCCGATTGATAGACCGCCGTCGCGAAGTTTTGGGTGTCGAACAGTCCCTTTGGCTGAAGGGCTCGCGTTGAACCGTCCGGGCGCTCGGTGGCATTGAAGATGAACGCATGCGTGTGGAGCTGCGGCGCGGCGTAGCTATCGACAGGGCGCGCGGTGTCGTGCTCGAACTTCGCGGCGATGAACTTGCCTGTGGTCTCCGCTGGGTTGTTGCCGCCGATCCGCGCCTGGGTGTATCGCTCCAGCTCCGTAAGAGCGGTGGCGACGGCGGCGCGGTGCGCCTCCAGCACCCGTTCATCGCCTCCTACCAGGGCGGTGAGCGAGACGGACTTGGGAGCGGAAAACGTCGCATCCCATCCGGCCCGGTGTCCGACCGCTTTCGTTGTTGTGCCGTCTGGGTTGGTGTACTCCTGCGCCATGCGGTGCTTCACCATCTGATCTTCGGTCTGGGGATGCTTCCCTTCCGAAAGGCGAGTGAACTCCAACGGGCTTACCTCGCCTGAGAGTCCGAGGGTGGCCGCAAGCTGGCCCTGCCACTCGCCTTTCACGGTATCGTCCTGCTTGTAATAGCTCTGCGCGTCGGACGTGTATTCGAGCTTGTGGTACGTCTGCGCCTGACTGGAGCTGAGAGGCTTGGAGATTGTCAGCATTGTGCCCGCCTTTAGAGAACCTGGCTGTGGTCGTGGTTCAGCGCCGCAGCTACCGCGGATGCTCGCGGCTCTCGGTGTCCTCCTGCTGCTCTCTATTGTGCTTATGAACTGGCGCAATCTGGTTCTGGTGCTCATCAATATTCCTTTTGCTCTCGTCGGTGGCGTCCTAGCCGTCTTCGGTGGTGGTGGTGAACTCTCGCTCGGCGCAATGGTCGGGTTTGTCACTCTCTTTGGCATCACGCTTCGGAACTCGATCATGCTGATCTCGCATTACGAACACCTGGTCGACGTGGAGGGCATGGCTTGGAGCTACGAGACTGCGATACATGGCGCATCCGAGAGGCTTGCTCCGATTCTGATGACTGCCCTCGGCACCGCGCTGGGACTGCTGCCGCTTGCCGTGGGATCCGGTGCGGCGGGGCAGGAGATTGAAGGGCCTCTCGCCATCGTGATTCTGGGCGGTCTCGTCACCTCGACCGGACTCAACCTATTAGTTTTGCCGACACTGGCCCTCCGGTTCGGTCGATTTGAGAAGCGTGTGCGGGAGGTCTGACGAAGGTGACAACGAGCAAGGATCATGAACAAAAATCGCGGGAAGACTCTTCCCCGAACGAAGAGAGCGCCCGCGATGATGCCCCTGCGATTCGCCGACTCCAGATCATCACAATCAGCTGGATGTGTGTCGAGTTGCTGGTGGCTCTCGTCTCTGGAATTCGTGCTCACAGCGTGGCCCTGATGGCCTTCGCGGGCGATAGCGGAGTGGAACTGCTGTCCGCGATAGTGGTTCTGGTGCGTTTCAGGCTTGGGCCGGGTGCTGAAGCAAAGGCGGCTCGGATCAACGCCGTACTGCTCTATGTGGTGGCGGCGTACGTGGTCCTTACTTCAGTGATTTCACTGGCAAGCGAACGATTGAAGCCGCAGCCCTCTCTTGTCGGGATCGGCTTACTCGTAGCTGCCGCGACGATCATGCCGATCCTGGGAGCCGCAAAAAAGCGTCTCGCAAAATCAACTGGGAGCAGTGCTTTGTGGGCTGACGCAGCACAAACCAATATCTGCGCCTATATGTCCTGGATTGCTTTGGCCGGGCTCCTCCTGAACGCTACCCTTCACCTTTCATGGGCTGATTCAGTGGCGGCCATTCTGCTCCTTCCTCCCATCGTCCATGAAGCCAATGAAGCCCGAAGAGGCGAGAGTTGTGAGTGCTGAGCGTACAATCCAAAGGGTGAGGGTACTACGCCAATTCGGTGCGCTTGGTTTATTGCTGATGATCTCTCTGGCTCCGGCGATGGCCTGTATGGTTCCCGATGCCCAGATGACCACTCAGGAACGCGCCTGCTGCCGCATGATGAAGGGCGCCTGTGGGCAGATGGACATGCCTGCTTCTCATGGGTGCTGCCAGAAGGCTCCGAGAAGTTCCTTCGACACTGCGATCAAGACGAATACGACGACTGTGTACCCACTCGTACACGTAGTCTATGCGATGTTGTCTCTGGACCTGTTTCCACCTGACTTCTCAATTCATGAGTGGCGTGGACGTACAGGCTACTCTCCACCTGAACCGCCCCCTTACATCGTCTCAAATCTAAGAGTCTAGTCACTCCTCCTCTCGCGTCTTCCGAGCAGCGTTTTTACGCGTTCGTGTCTGACTTCGTATCCGAGACAGGAGCTTTCCATGAAGCTGACCCTCTTTTGGTCCGCAGCCATGGTGATGACAGTCCATTCCTGCGTATTCGCGCAAGAAGCGGCTGTTACACCAACGCCATTGGCCGCGTTGATCGCTGAAGCTGAATCTAGCAATACCCAAATCACAGCTGCCGAACACGGCGCTCGTGCTGCGCGGCAGGTCGCTCCGCAAAAGACAACGTTACCCGACCCCAAGCTGACCCTGCAGCAGTTCAGCGTTGGCAGTCCGCGCCCGTTTGCCGGATATACCAACAGCAATTTTGGGTACATCGGCATCGGCGCTTCACAGGAATTGCCCTATCCAGGCAAGTTGCGGCTTCGTGGTCAGGTTGCTGAACGAGAGGCTGATACTGAGCAGGCTCAAGTCGAGGTGACGAAAGTTAGCGTTGACGATGCAGTGAAGGCCGATTACCTGCAACTCGCCTATTTGCAAGAGACGCTTGGAATCCTGCAAAGCAATGAGTCCGTTCTTGGCCAACTCATTCAAGACGCCACGATCCACTACACGGTCGGGCAAGGAATGCAGGAAGATGTGCTGCAGGCGCAGGTAGAGCGGACAAAGATCGTCCGTGAGATCACCCTTCACCATCAACAGATGGGCCAGATTCAGGCCGCCCTGAAGGGAGTGCTAAACCGGGACCAGGCTTCGCCTGATCTCGTGACCGAGCTTTTAAGCGAAAGCAAGGTTCAACTCTCCTCGCCGCAACTGCTTCAACTGGTGCGGCAGCATAATCCCCAAGTCCAGGTCGATGCAGGCTCTGTCCGCAAACAAGACGTCCAGCTCGCCTCTGCAAAGCGAGACGGAAAGCCGGATTTCGGGCTGAGTTACATGTACCAGAACACTGATCGCAAATACCGCGACTACTACATGCTGACCTTCGATGTTCGCTTCCCTCGAAAGAAACGTGTCAACGCAGAGATAGCAGAGGCGGCTGAGATGCTGGCGCAGTCCAAAGAAACTCTGGACGCCGGGCTTCAGCGGCAACTGGCGGATGTTCAGCAGCAGTTTGTACTGGCGACGAGCGATGAAGATTTGCTGAAGGAGTATCGCGAGGGGCTCATTCCGCAGTCCGATGCAGCCTATCGTGCAACGCTGAGCGCTTATGCGGCAAACCGTGAGCAATTCACGCATGTACTTCTGTATTTCACGAATCTTCTAGATCTGAAGCTAGAGGTCGCGAAGACGCTCGCCGATCACGAAACAGCTCTAGCCCACCTCGAATCGCTGACAGGAGCAACACTGCGATGAACAAATATGTCCTCAGAACCTCTCTTGTCTGGATTGCTATTGTGGCGCTACTGGCTGCCACCTTCTGGTATCGCTCTCACCGGCTAGTTCGCCAATCCGCAAGCCGTTCGACCCTAACCTCTGGACAGGTCGAGCCTGCAGCTGCCGGCCCCGCAGCATCCACGAGTTCAGCTTCAGGGCTGGCTACACCTGAGCGCGGGAAGCAGGAAGATCAAATGGATCCTCACCTGGTGCCGGTGCAGCTTACACCGGAGCGCATGCAAAGCATCGGCGTGCAACTGGGTACAGTTCAATACAAGCAGATCAGCAGCGATATTCGTGCGACTGGCACTGTGGAGATAGACCAGCGTCTCATCTCGTATGTGCAGGCCCGCTTTCCCGGATATATCCGCAAGGTGTTTGCCAACGCAACCTATCAATACGTCCGCAAGGGCGAGCCTCTATTCACGATATACAGTCCCGATCTGGTTGCTACGCAGCAGGAGTACCTGCTCGCTCGACAGAATCAAACACAACTTGGCGCGAGCACTGTGGATGGAGTTGCGACTGGAGCGGCGTCTTTAGCCGCGGCCGCCGAGCAGCGGCTTCAGCAATGGCAGGTGCCCGATGCTGAAGTTGCGAAGCTCAAGGAAACCGGCAAACCCATCACAGATCTCGCATTTGACTCTCCTGCCTCTGGTTACATCACGGAATACAACGCGCTGCCCAACATGTATGTTGAGCCATCGACTCGGCTTTACACGCTGGCGGACCTTTCCCGCGTTTGGGTCAATGCAGAAGTCTTCCAGACCGATGTGAGCCAATTGAAGCCAGGGGACAATGCCCAGATTACGGTGGACTCCTATCCAGGCCGCAACTTTATCGGGCGCGTGGAGGAGATACTGCCGCAGGTCGAAATGGCTACGAGAACGGTTCATGTACGGCTGACGATCGCAAATCCCGGCCTGAAACTGAAACCTGGCATGTTCGTGAATGTAGCGCTCAAAACGAGTCTGGGACGACAACTCGTCATCCCGGCTTCCGCAGTCTTTCAATCCGGCACACGACAACTGGTCTTTCTCAATCATGGAGAAGGAAACCTCGAGCCGAAGGAGATCACGGTTGGCCCCCGGGCAGGCGATGTTCTCCCGGTGCTGAGTGGCCTAAAGGCGGGTCAGTCAGTCGTAACCTCGGCTAACTTCCTCATCGATTCGGAGAGCCAACTCCAGGCAGCCGCTGGCGCTTTCAACCCACCACCTCCTGACACAGGCGGATCGGCAGGCTCGGCCGCGAAATCCCAGGCCAACGTCGACTTGTCTACCGATCCGAATCCTCCGCAACGAGGCAATAACACACTTCGAGTAAAGGTGACAGACCCAACGGGAGCCGCTGTTACCGGAGCCACAGTAACCGTGAAGTTCTACATGCCCGCAATGCAGTCCATGGGCATGTCTGCCATGGACATGACTACAAAGCTGAACGAGAAGGGCAACGGCATGTACGAAGGCAGTGGCAAGCTCGATTCGGGTGGCACCTGGCAAGTCACGGTGACGATTGAGAAAAATGGTCAGACGATCGCAACGAAACAGCTTCGTCTGAACGCGACAGGAGGTATGTAAGGTGATAGCCCGGATCATAGAAGCCTGCGCGCACAACCGTTTCCTTGTCTTTACCGGAGTATTGCTGCTGACCCTTACCGGTATCTGGTCGCTGAAGCATATCCCCCTCGATGCGTTGCCGGACATCTCGGACGTTCAAGTGATCGTTCATACTAGCTGGGCCGGTGAACCTCCCGATGTAATTGAAGATCAGGTGACGTACCCGATCGTGACAAGCCTTCTTGCTGCTCCCCACGTGAAGGCGGTGCGGGCGCAGACAATGTTCGGCGACTCCTATGTCTACGTCGTATTCGAAGACGGCACGGACCTCTATTGGGCTCGTTCTCGCGTCATCGAATACCTCCAGCAAATCAGCGGGCGATTGCCCACGAATGTTCATCCTGTCATCGGCCCCGACGCGACGGGAGCGGGTTGGGTTTACGAGTATGCCGTCGTAGACAAGAGCCACAATCTTAGCCTTGCTGATTTACGTTCGCTTCAGGATTGGCGTTTGCGCTATGCCCTCGAGACTGTCCCGGGAGTTGCCGAAGTCGCGAGCATCGGCGGCTACGTCAAGCAGTATCAAGTCCAACTCGATCCCAACAAACTGCTCGCCTACGGCATTCCGCTGTCGATGGTCATTGACCGCGTAAAGACGAGCACCAATGAAGTTGGGGGGCGAGTACTCGATCTAAGCGGCGCTCAGTACATGATTCGAGGTCTTGGCTATTTGAAGTCGCTTGACGACCTCGGAATGGTAGCCGTGGGCAGTAAAAATGGAACTCCAGTGTTGTTGCGCGACCTGGGCACGGTCAGCTTCGGTCCAGACATTCGCGAAGGGGTCGCAGAGTGGAACGGGGAGGGAGAAGCGGTCGGCGGCATCATTGTCATGCGTCAGGGTTTGAACGCACTGGACGTAATTAACGGAGTGAAAAAGAAGCTGCACGAGATTGCGCCTTCACTACCGCCCGGCGTCGAGATACTTCCTGGATACGATCGGTCGGACCTCATCAATGCCTCGATCAAAACTTTACAACGGGATCTTCTCGAAGAAGCCGCAATCGTCAGTCTTGTGATCATTGTGTTTCTGTTTCACTTCCGTTCGGCACTCATTCCTATACTCGCTCTCCCGATTGCCGTGCTGTGCTCTTTCATCCCCATGTATTTCCTCGGTGTGTCCTCAAACATCATGTCGCTCGGCGGTCTAGCTCTTGCTATCGGAGTCTTGGTTGACGCCTCGATCGTCATGGTCGAGAACGGCTATCGACACCTTTCCGAACGACAGGAACAAGAGGGCCCGCAACCAAAGGATCAGGAACGTCGGCAGATACTGATTAACTCCGCAAAGCAAGTAGGCCCGGCGCTCTTCTTCTCTCTTTTGATCATTGTGGTTTCGTTCCTGCCGGTATTCCTGCTCGAAGCGCAAGCCGGCAGAATGTTCCGCCCACTTGCATGGACGAAGACTCTGGCAGTAGGAGCCTCTTCGATTCTCGCGATCACGCTTGTGCCCGTGCTAATGGTGATGTTGATTCGAGGCAAGCTTCAGCCCGAGCGGAAAAATCCGATATCGCGTGTGACACAAGCGATCTACCTTCCCATCCTGCAGTTCTGTCTGAAGTTCCGCAAGCTCACCCTGATCGTCAATCTCATTTTCTTGCTCGTGACGTTCCCGCTAGCTCTTCGGCTCGGCAGTCAGTTCATGCCTCCCCTGTTTGAAGATGCCACCCTCTACATGCCTACGGCGCTCCCGGGCTTGGCCATCGGACAAGCCAAAACACTTCTTCAAGAGCAGGACCGTGTCCTTCGGACCTTCCCGGAAGTGATGAGCGTGTTTGGTACCGTGGGCCGCTCTGATAGCGCTACCGACAATGCACCGCTTGACATGTATGACACCACTCTCATGCTCAAGCCAGAAGCCCAGTGGCCGGCAGGGATGACCTACGACAAGCTGATTCAGCAAATGGACGAGAAGCTGCAAACTCCTGGGCTCTCGAACACCTGGACGATGCCGGTGGAGAACCGTCTTGTCATGGAGCTGACCGGTATCAAGACGCCTATTGGCCTCAAGGTACAGGGGCTCAATGTCGACGGGATTCAGCAGCTTGCTTCTCAGATACAAAACATACTCACCGGTATGCCACAGGTGCGGTCTGTGTTTTCGGAGAAGGTCGCTCAAGGCTTCTATGTCAACGTCGAACCAAACCGAGCCGAGGCGGCGCGCTATGGTCTAACGGTGGCGGATGTACAAACCGCAGTTGCTTCTGGAATTGGTGGCGAAACTATTGCGGAAAACATCGAGGGGAGGGAGCGCTATCCCATCAATGTGCGCTATCAGCGAGATTTCCGTGACAGCCTTGAGGAGATGCGCGGCGTTTTGATCGGGACTCCGTCCGGAGCGCAGATCCCGCTGGGACAGGTTGCGAAAATCGCCTTCTCCCATGGACCTGCCATGATCCGCGACGAAGACGGAGCGCTTACCGGCTACATCTATATCGATTTGAAGAACACTGACTACGGCGGCTTCGTTCGCGAGGCAAATAAACGGCTCCAACACACATTGAAGCTTCCCGCCAGCTACTCCTATCAGTGGTCCGGCGAGTACGAGTTCGAGCTGCGGGCCAAACAGCGCTTGCAGCTCATTTTGCCTATCGTCTTTTTTGTCATCTTCATGCTGCTGTATCTGGTATTTCACTCCGTAACAGAGTCTCTCGTCCTGATCTTTCCGACAATCTATGCGATGTCGGGTGGCTTGCTGCTTCAGTGGATGCTCCATTACAACTTCAGCGTCGCTGTTGCGGTCGGATACATCGCCCTGTTCGGCATCGCTGTCGAAACCGGTGTCGTCATGGTGCTCTACCTGCATGAAGCGCTTGAAAAGCGGCTGAAGTCAGGTAAGACGTTGACGAATCAAGATATAGAAGAAGCAGTCATCGAAGGTGCGGTTCATCGCCTCAGGCCCAAGCTTATGACGGTCTGTGCGGTCCTCGCTAGCCTGGTGCCGATCCTCTGGGAATCCGGCATTGGCTCCGATGTCATGAAACCGATCGCTGCTCCGATCATCGGAGGCATGATCACCTCGACGATCCACGTGCTTATCCTCGTGCCCGTCTTCTTCGTGATGATGAAGGAGCGGGCCCTGAAGCGCGGAACCCTGGTTCCCAAGGAGGACCCAGCTACAACCGCCGTGCTTTCAACCGTATAACTCTCAAACAAGGGAGAATCAACATGCCATTCTGAACCCTCGCCGTTCCGACCAAACATCTGACGACGACACCCGTAAACGCTAACGCAGCTTTAACTGTTGTTAAAGAGGAAACACCATGAAACATTTGGGAAATACAGCACTGACAATAGCGGCCGTAGCCGCTCTGACCATCTCCGCACTCGCGCAACAGTCCAACGCTACCCCTGATAAATCGATGCCGGGATGCCACAAGGACATGCAGTCGATGATGGAGAAGAACACTCAGACCACCAAAGACATCGAAGCGGCAAAGGTCTCCAATGATCCCGCAAAGATGCGCGCTGCGCTCGACGAAGCAGAAGAGGCTCTGAAGCCTATGACCGATCACATGAACAAGTGCATGGGCATGATGGAGAAAATGCACGGCAAAGGCGGCATGATGGGCGGCCATCAAGGCGACCAGTCAAAGCCTGGCGTATAGCGGCAACAACGAACGCCGTGAGAAAGCGTTTTGTCTTCACTCTGTGCTCCCTGCCCGGTGATACGGCTGGGAGCAGCGGGTCGGATGAATGATTAAGAACCCCTTCTGGAGACGCTCTATGCGCGTACTGAAGTTTGCTGCTGCTGTGTTGCTCTCACAAGGGCTCCTATCTATTTACTCCTCTGCCGGTGCGCAGTCGATCCCCACGAGAGGGGACTTCGCGCCTAAGCTTGTTCGGATTCACAAACCACGACCCATCAAAGACCTTGAAGCAAATGCACACACGAGAAAAGACTATGAACGAGTGGCTAGCTTATGGGGGGGCGAGGCGACGCGGTACAGCCGCACAGCAGTAGAACACCAGGAAGAAGCAGACGACTACGCAACGAGGCGGCGCTTCGAGCCAAAGACTGGGATTCCCGGCGGCCTCTTAGCCCACTGTCGGCAATTGGCGGAATTGTATCGGCAGCACTCCCGCAGCGCGTCTGCCGCAGCCTCGATCGATCACGATAAAGCGAACGCCTTCATCGCTGAATCGACCCTTCGTTCCGGACGCGGACCGGAGGTGGGTCGTGTTTGAAGCAATTCTGCGTGCCCTCATGATGTCGTTCACGATGGCCTGGGAGATTCTCTGGGCTTTAGTCCTGGGCTTCTGGCTGTCCGCAGTCATTCAGGCCGTCGTCTCTAAAGAGGAGATGAGCCGGTTGCTTCCGGACGACTCGCCGAAGACGATTGCTTTGGCGTCGGGCCTCGGTGCCGCGTCGTCGTCCTGTTCCTATGCGGCGGTAGCACTTGCGCGATCTATGTTTCGCAAGGGTTCAGGCTTCACAGCAGCGATGGCCTTTCAGTTCGCTTCAACGAACCTGGTTTTGGAGCTCGGCATCCTGCTTGCGGTCTTGATGGGGTGGCAGTTCACCCTCGCCGAGTTTACCGGCGGTCCCATCATGATCTTTATTTTGGTGCTGCTGTTCAAAGCGTTTCTCACTCCCAAGATCGTCGAAGCCGCTCGGGAACAAGCGGATAAAAACGTCCAGGGCCGCATGGAGGGTCATGCGGGCATGGATATGTCGGTCCATGAGGGAACAATCTGGCAACGCATGCTCTCCGACAAGGGCCGGACGGCCATCAGCCACTTCTTTGTGATGGATTGGGCATCTCTGTGGATGGATATCGGCGGGGGCCTTCTAATCGCTGGAGCCCTCTCAGCCTGGGTGCCACAGCATTTCTGGCAAGCCTTCTTCTTGCAAGGACATCCACTTCTGGCGAAGTTCTGGGGGCCAATCGTCGGGCCAGTCGTGGCGATCCTTTCTTTCGTGTGTTCTATAGGCAATGTGCCGCTCGCGGTGGTCCTTTGGAATGGGGGCATCAGCTTTGGCGGCGTCATTGCTTTCCTGTTTGCTGACCTGATCGTGCTTCCAATCCTGAATATCTATCGGAAGTATTACGGTCTAAAAGTCAGCGCCTTTCTGTTGGTGAGCTTTTATTTTGCGATGGCCGGAGCCTCCCTTTTGGTGGAGTTCCTCTTTGGCTTGCTGCACCTCATCCCGAAGGAGCACAGCGTGAAGATGGTAGCGGAGGGCATCACCTGGAACTACACTACCTGGCTGAATATCGGCTTTCTGGCAGTAAGCGCTTTGCTGACGTTCCGCTTTCTACGAACAGGTGGCCCTGAGATGCTCAGAATGATGGGCAATTCTGCCGAGCAGTCGGGTCACAAGGGCAGCCATTAGCGCGGAACAGCATTGGCTCATCGTCTGCGCTTACGTAATAGAGGAGACTCGAAGAGTTCATAAAGCGCTTCCCAGCCCTGCCGGACGGAGATCGGCCGATTCTCTGCCGTCGGGGCGAGTTCTCCGAGTCTGCGAAGAGCGGCGGGGCTGAGTGGATCGCGGGTGATGACGCGAAGGTCGAGGAAAGGCGCTCCGCGAAGGTTCCAAACGTTCTCCCCGATGTCACCACCGGAGTTGACAAGAAATGAGCAGGTTACTGCCGATGAGCCGAACGGTGGTTACGATCAAGAGAAACCGTCCTTCGAACCCCCTTAGGCATGCAATCTCATCGACCTTAGTGCTGACCGCATAATGCGCTTGACTCTATACCTAGGTACAGACTTTATAGTCAGTTCATGCCGCAGTTCACCATCAGCCGACTAGCAGAACAAGCTACGGTCAACCTTCAGACAATCCGCTACTACGAGCGCGAGGGGCTGCTGTCGCCGGGAGATCGCACCGATGCTGGCTACCGGATTTATCAGCCGGAGGCGGTGCTACGCATTCGCTTCATCAAGCGCGCTCAAGAGTTGGGATTCTCGCTCAACGAGATTAAAGAGCTGCTATTTCTGCGCGAAAACGCGCATACCACCAAAGCCGACATTCGCGAACGTGCACAGGCGAAGCTCGCAGACATTGAACAGAAGATGGCTCACCTGAAAGCCATTTGCAAGAGTCTTCTGCGGCTCACGGACGATTGTTCCGGCTGTGGATCTTTGGGGGAGTGCCCGATTCTCGACAACCTCGATGGAAAGGAGTTCTGAACATGAATGCCTCTGTGAAGCGCAATTTGCTTGCCGCACCAGGAGTCGGGCTCGCGCTCTTGCCGAAAGTAGCGTGTCCTGCGTGCTGGCCTGCTTACGCGGGCCTGCTTTCCTCTATAGGTCTTGGATTTCTGGTTTCAACCAGATACTTGCTTCCGTTGACCGCAACATTTTTAGCCGTGGCGGTTGGAATGCTCGCCTTCAGAGCCAACAAAATGCGTGGTTATATCCCTTTCGTCCTCGGTGTCACTGCGGCGGCGTTGCTAATGTATGGCAAGTTTTCTCTCGCTTCTAACCCCGTTCTGTATGCCGGGTTAGGGCTTCTCATTGTGGCCTCTGTCTGGAACAGTTGGCCCATTCCTATCCGCTGCGAATGCGCTCCCTCGGCGGAGGTTCAATCTCTGGGAGCGCTCAAGGAGAAATAATGATGGCTGTCGAAAAGAGAAAAGTCGAAGTGTTCAGTGCAGGATGTGGTTTATGCGATGAGACAATTTCCCTCGTCCAGCGTCTAGCTTGCAATTCCTGCGAAGTGATCGTGCACGACATGAAGCAGCCCGAAGTGGTTGTGAAGGCAAAGAGCTACGGTGTACAGAGCGTTCCGGCAGTCGTGGTGGACGGCAAACTCGCTGACTGCTGCGCAGGTCGCGGTCCGCAGGAGCAAGCATTACGTGCCGCTGGGATCGGAGCACAACTCTAAACACGTCGTACCAGGATCGGCATGGCCGGGTTAAAGGCCATGCCGATTCTCATCAACTCTGCGCTCGCGCATCCACTCTTGAGCACCCATCTGCACGGGGTCCCATGGAGTGGAGAGCGGCGGGTACAGCTCGAATTCAGGTCGCTCAATCCGTCAGTAGTCATCGCATTTATAGAGAGCCGTAGCGAAGATGTCGGCGCATAATTAGAGGAATTGTATGCCTCTAGACCAGGGCATCTTCCCTTAGCAGCAACTCCTGAACGCGCCTCTTCACCTCATCGCGAATTGCTCTAACCTCCTCAAGCGGCAGACCCTTGGGGTCTTTGAGCGGCCAGTCGTCTCGGCGTAGACCCGGTACATAGGGGCACTTGTCTCCGCATCCCATGGTGATCAGCAGACTTGCGTCGTTGGCAAGCTCTTGCGTGAGCTTCTGCGGTTTGGCATAGCTGAGATCGATACCGACTTCCTCCATGATGGTTAAGACTTCCGGGTGCACCCGCACGCCGGGGTCCGTACCTGCGGAAACAGCTTCAGCCTTCGTCCGGTCAGCGAGTTGATTGAAAAACGCGGCTGCCATCTGAGACCGGCCGGCGTTGTGAACGCAGGCGAAAATTACCTTGTGCATGATGATTCCTCTGTCTGTCGAGGTTGGGATTGCAGGCGCTGCCACCAATGATAAGAAATTGCACGTTGCGGCCTACTTTTTCCCGATCTCGTCGATCTGCTTCTGGAGGGCAAAGGTGTCCAGCGTAGTGAGGGGCAGACACAGGAATAAACTGATGCGCCTGTCGAGGGCCTGCATTGCCTGGCTGTAGGCCCGCTCGATCTCAGCAGGAGTTCCTTGAACGGCGGCTGGGTCGGGAATTCCCCAGTGCGCCGTCATGGGCTGGCCGGGCCAGAGGGGCAGACCTCCTTCGCGGCGTTGTCACAGACCGTAAAGACGAAGTGAAGGTGGGGCGAGTCGGGCTTCGAGAACTCGTCCCACGATTTGCTGCGCACGTCCGCACTGTTCATGCCTGCCTTTTCGAGCAGGCGGATCACCTCGGGCCGTACAGTTCCGGTGGGATGGCTGCCCGCACTGTAAGCCGTGAAGTTCGCGCCGCCTTTGCGGTTCATGATGGCCTCCGCCATGATGGAACGATCGGAGTTGCCGGTGCAAAGGAACAGGACGTTATAGTGCGGCATAGAAACTCCTAGAGGCAAAGCAGGGAACTGGAGGGAACGCTGCTCTAAGAGCAGCAGCTTGGGCCACAGCACGCAGAAGATGCTCCGGTTTGCGGCTTGATCGCGTAGACCTTCACGCTGGCCGCCGCTTCGTTCACGTCATACTGCGAGAGCAGCGTCGTCAGCTCCTGGTGCAGGGAAGGAGACGTGCTTGCGGCCGGAGTGCAGCAAGCCTCGCCGATAACCTGGAGCGGGTTCCCGGCCTCCATGCTGGGCGAACAGCACCCGGCCTGGTTCTCGACCTTGGCGTAAGCGTTGAGATCGGCTCCACTGTCCACGATCTGGACGTGCTCAAATCCGGCGTTTAGGAGACCCGCCCGGTAGTCGTCGATCAGTACGGCTCCCGCAATGCAGCCCACATAGGCCGCCATGCTCTGAGCAACGGCCTCCGGTAGATCATGTTTGAGGGCGATGTCACTGAGGGCGACCCGACCACCCGGCTTTAGTACACGGGCGATCTCGCGAAAGACCGCTGGCTTATCCGGCGCAAGATTGATGACACAGTTGGAAATGATGCAATCGACCGAAGCATCCGGGAGGGGAATCCGGTCGATGGTCGATTGGTAGAACTCGACGTTGGTGTAGCCGCCCTTTGCCGCGTTCTCCCTTGCGCGTTCGATCATGGCCGTGGTCATGTCCGATAGAGCGGCCTTCCGATCCGACCATCTTGGCTGCGAGAAACACGTCCAGACCGCCGCCTGAACCAAGGTCCACGACCACCTCACCGGGACGTAGGTGGGCGGTCGCTGTGGGATTGCCGCACGAGAGTCCCATGTTGGCCTCTGCCGGAATCGAGGTCAGTTCCTCGGCGGTGTAGCCGAATGCCTCGGCAACCGCCTTCACGCCTGCATGATCGCTGGACAATGTGCTCTCCGCGACCGCTCCATACTTCGACTTCACCGAATCCAGTAGCTGCTCCGACATATCGCCTCCAAACATTTGTTTAGGCGACTATATGGCTTGCGCTTGGATACGTCAAGGCGTATACATAGGGAATGGCTGCAAAGAAGGCTTACGACATCGAAAGGTTTTTCCAGGCACTCGGGGACAATACGCGCCTGCGGCTGCTAAACCTTATGGACGATCAGGAGATCTGCGTCTGCTACTTCGTGGAGATCCTGGGGGGTCCCCAGCCTAAAATCTCGCGACATCTGGCCTACCTTCGCAGCGCCGGAATCGTCGAGGCGCGACGGGAGGGGAAATGGATGCACTACCGCATCGTCATGCCGCCCCATATCGGCGCATCGCAGGTTCTCCGGCAGACCCTCGCATGGCTAAAAGACGAGAAGGCTATGCAAGCGGACAAAACGCGACTCACCAAGGCTTGCTGCTCCCCCTCGAAGTACGCCCTCCTCGAAGGTGCTCCGCTTCCCACACCGGTCAACGATGTTTCCTGCGAGGTCTGCTAGTGTCCACTGCTCCTGTCATCCAAGGGCAAACCTGCGCTCCTGCGGCCAGGAAGAAGCTCTCATTTCTCGATCGCTTCCTCACCCTGTGGATCTTCATGGCAATGGCCATTGGGGTGGCAATAGGCCATTTCGTTCCATCCTCGGCTGGCTTTGTAAACCGCTTCCAGATCGGGACGACGAACATCCCCATCGCCATCGGCCTCATTATCATGATGTTTCCGCCCCTCGCGAAGGTCAGATACGAGAAGCTGGGCGAGGTCTTCCGCAACAAGCGCGTCCTCGGGCTCTCGCTCGTGCAGAACTGGCTCATCGGACCGGTTTTGATGTTCCTTTTGGCGATAACCTTCCTGCGGGGCGAGCCGGCCTACATGCGTGGCCTGATCCTGATCGGTATTGCTCGCTGTATCGCCATGGTGCTGGTCTGGAATGAGCTGGCCGAAGGCGACACCGACTATGTTGCCGGTCTCGTCGCCATCAACAGCGTCTTTCAAGTGCTCTTCTACAGCCTCTACGCCTGGGTCTTCCTGACCGTGCTGCCCAAGTTCTTCGGCCTCCAGGGAAGCGTGGTTCCCATCGGAATAGGGCAGATTGCAAAGAGCGTCGGCCTGTACCTTGGCGTCCCGTTCATCGCCGGGTTCCTGACCCGCTTCGTCCTGATCCGGGCCAAAGGTGAAGAGTGGTACCGGACGCGCTTTGTACCCCGAATTAGCCCTCTGACCCTCATCGCTCTGCTCTTTACGATTCTGGTGATGTTCTCGCTGAAGGGCGACTTGATCGTGCGGCTCCCGCTCGATGTGGTCAAGATCGCCATTCCGCTCGTCATCTACTTCCTCATCATGTTTCTGGTGAGCTTCTGGATGGGCAAGAAGCTCGGAGCAGACTATGCTCAGTCGGCAACGCTGTCGTTCACGGCTGCGGGTAACAACTTCGAACTGGCAATCGCGGTGGCGGTCTTCGGGTTGAACTCCGGGGAGGCTTTCGTCGGCGTTGTCGGCCCGCTCATAGAGGTTCCGGCGCTCATCGGTTTGGTCAATGTGGCTTTTTGGATGAGGCGGCGCTACTTCAGCTCAGAGGCGGCGGGCTTCCAGGTGCGTCCCGTGGAGGACGCGCCGTAGGCCGTTCAGTCACCAACCAAGTTATATACGGGCAGTCAGGAGGCCGCGTGATCGCTCAAAGTACCACGTCTGACATTGAAGCTCAGCTCGCCCTAGCTGCTGAGGTTCAGCGGGGCTTGTTGCCGAAACCGTACTGCTGCATAGCGGGATGGGAAGCTGCCTTCTCCTATGAACCCGCTGGGCATATCAGTGGCGACTACCTCGACCTGATCCCTGATGGCGACAAGGCCTTCTACTTCATTTTGGGCGATGTGTCCGGCAAGGGTATTGCCGCATCGCTGCTTATGTCTCATCTACACGCGACTGTGCGCGGGCTGCTGGCATCGAGCTTAGCGATTGAAGAGGTCGTACGCGAGACCAGCAGGCTGTTTTGCCACACTTCGCTCCCAGCGCAATTTGCGACCCTGGTACTCGGTCACGCATCTAGCGCCGGTGACGTACGACTTGTGAACGCTGGGCATACCCCCGTGCTGCTGGCCGGAAAGGGAGGAGCCAGCCACCTGGACTCAACCGGCGTCCCGCTTGGGCTTTTTTGCGCGAACGAATTCGAAGCGACGCGGTTCCGTGTGGGGGGTGGTGACGTGTTGCTTCTCTATTCCGACGGTGTGAGCGAAACGGAAAACGCGGAAGGTGCCGAATACGGAGTTCGTCAGATCGAGCTTTCGCTGAGAAAAAACGCTAGGGAACCTCTGTACAGGTATGCGTTTTAGCTGAGGTTCGAGCGGTTGTGCTTGGTTGGTGAGCTATTTGCGTCACACCGGGCTTTGCGTGCTGGTTGAGCAGTCAACCGGCTGATTTTAGGC
>JAABUL010003613.1_pt1 | contig 22572 bp, 2 predicted proteins | sample 5559151 | NCBI WGS metagenome assembly JAABUL01 (sample SAMN10711876, study PRJNA513368) | rock metagenome | isolation source: Antarctica rocks | place: Antarctica: Victoria Land, Pudding Butte sud | reverse complement strand
TTTAGTAGGTATATAAAAGCTTATTAATTTACCTTTATATATAAATAGGCGAAGTCTTATAACTTATAATAATAATATTAAAAGATTCTTACCTATAATAGTTAATAATAATAAGCTTATAATAATTATTAGTATAAAATCTTTAGTAATAGAAAAAGCTTATTATATTTATAATATTAATATATTAATAATCTTTAATATAGATTATTATATATAATTATAAAGGTATAGTATAGATATCTATTTTAGTAATAGTATTAAGATTATATATATTAATAATTATATAGCCTTTTTACTTACTATTAGGTATAGTCTTTTAAATAAAAAAATTAGGAAAATTAAAGAGAGTAGACTTTATTATTTATAATAGCCTACCTTACTAATAAAGCTTATTAAAGGTTTAATTAATAACTATCTTAAACTTATTATTTAATAAGTATACGCGTACTATCTTTAAAATCTAGGACTCCTAATTAAGCTTTAGTAATATATATATCTATTTATCTTATAAGATAATTATAAAACTACCTTTTTCTTATAATTTTAGGAATTTATTAATAACTTTCATAATCTTAGGATAACTACTAAAAATAGTAGTCCTATTTATATTTATATTTTATATTTTATACTCTACTATCTAGCTACTTAGAGCTAATAAGGGCGATCTATATTTAATTTATTAAAGAGGAAATTATAACTTATAAAAGAAAATCCTTATCTCTTATCCTATTTATTATAATACTTCTAGACCTCTAAATATTATATATTATCCTATCCCTTATATTTTATATTATCTTTTATATATCCCTTATTAAAATTACTTACTACCTTACTTTTTAATTATAACCTATTTACTCCTATTATTCTTAAAGAGTTACTCCCTTATTAGCGTAAATTAATTAAATATATCTTATTAAATAATTTACTTAATTATTAACTTTAATCCTTTTAAAGTTAATATTATTTAATAGAAGTTATTTAACCCCGCTCTCTTAAATATTAGCTTTCTCCCCTTTATATAATTAAGATAGAATATAAGTATATATTTTATATCTTAATACTTTTAATTATATTTATAGCTAATATTATTAACCCTAGGTATACTCCTCTTATATAAGAAGGCGCGAAGCCCTATCTTCTTTATATATAGTTAAACTACTATTAAGCTCTTAGCCTTAAATAGCCTTATATAAAGACTAGCTCTTATCCCTTAGGCCTCTCCTCTTTATACCGCTATCCTTATATAGTTAGGGATCCCCTCTTAGTACCTTAATTACCTCTCTTTCTACTTTTCCTTAGCCTACCGCCTAATCTCTTTAAGGATAAGCCCTCCTCCTCTCCCTCTAAGGATTAATATATAAGGTTAGAATCCCGCTTATTTAGGTCCTTATCCTAGTTTCTATCCTTTTTATTAATATTACTATTTACTCTTAGCTTAGGTCTATTTATTAATAAAGGGGCTTTATACTTCTAATAGAGGTAGACTATTAATATTTAAATTAATCCCTATTTACTCCTTAAGTATATCTCTTAAATAGATTTAAATATTATTATTATTTTAACTTATTTTTTACTTTACTATAAGCCCTATTTAAGTAGATTATTCCCTTATTTTAATATATTAATACGCGTATATTATCTTCTTAGATTAAATAGATAGTCTTTATAATAGCTATTAATAAATATTATACCTTATAAGATTAAGACCCTTATTTTATATTATTATTTAAAGTCTCCCTTATTTAAGCTATTTATATCTTATAAGGACTATTAATATTAAGCCCCTTATTAGGTAATAATATAACGTTTTTATCCTATTAATTAAGGAATATTACGCTATATATTTAATTATATTTATATTACAACCTATTATTCCGCTCTTAATTAATATAATTATATAAGGGGACTTAAATCCTTAGAAGGTACAAGAGTTAATATTAATAAATTCTTTATATTTAATAATTTATAAATCTTAAGGATATCCTATTTAATAATTATTAGTTTAATATATCTATTAATTAAGACTAGCTTTAGCTTATATTAATAACGCGTAATAGCTATTAAATAAATAATTTTTATAAATAATTTCCCTTATAAATATTAGGCGCGACTTAATATATCTTAGGCCTTAAACTTAATCCTAGCCCGTTCCCTACTAGGGGGTACTTATATAAGGAGATATAAGGATACCTATATTTATTCTCCTTTAAGCCGCTCTTAGCTAATAATTATATAAGGGGACTTAAACCCTTAAGAGGTATAGAACGCGTCTTAATAATTTATCTTATATTAGCCTATATTAATAATATAGCCTCAATATCTCTTTTCCCCTAATTAAATAATATATTAACTTATAATCTTAGCCTCTAATTAATAATTATATAAGGGAACTTAAATCCTTAAAAATATAGATTATATTAATAATATTAGTAAATTTTCCCGCTATTAGGCTTACTCCCTTAAAACGCGTTAGTTTATTATATTATATACTTAAGTTACGCTCCCCTAGTAAGGCTTATTATCACTATAGTAAAGTTAATAAATAAAGTATAAGGAGGTTAATAGATAGAGTATAAGGAGGTTAATAAATAAAGTATAAGGAGGTTAATAAATAGAGTATAAAGAGGTTAATAAATAAAGTATAAGGAGGTTAATAAATAGAGCGTAAAGAGGTTAATAAATAGAGCGTAAGGAGGTAAATAAATAGAGCGTAAAGAGGTTAATAGATGGAGCGTAAGGAGGTTAATAGATTATAGTAGTCCTATTAGGTATAATAATATTTATAAAGGTAATAGATATTAATATATTGATAAGTAATAAGGGCCTTAGTACTTATAATATAAATATTATAAATAAGGTATTTATAAAGGCGGTTATTACCTTATTAAGTATATATTTAATTTAACTTATATAATATTCCTTTATAAGATATTTTATAATATACTTAGTTATATCCTTAATACTTATTATAGTATAGTAATAATTATTAAATTCTAACTCTTATACTATTCTTAAATAATAGTTCTTAGGGATAATAATATTAATATTAATATTATTCATATCTAAAATAATAAATAGAGATATATCTATTATATAAGTATATAAAGATAGTTCCTAATAATTATTAAGCTTAATGAAGAAATTATAGTCTAAGAAGGAAATATAATAGAATAAAATAATTTACTTTATATATATTAGATATTTAATTACCTTCTTATAAGGCCTTAATTTAATTAGAATAGAGATCTTATAACTATTAATTAAGGCCCTTAATTAAAATATTAATATATCTCTATTCTTAGGTATTAAGATATTATTATTAATAAATATATTTACCTTTAAATTAATAATAATATATACTTCTCTTAATACTATTATAATACTAACTTCCTTACTATCTTTTATATTATAATAATATAGGGAGATAATAGTATACTCTAATATAATATATTTACTAAAATTAATACCTTATATATTAATTAGGCTTATTATATAATAAATCTATATATTAGGTACTAATTTTATAAGGTATATATAATTAGTAAGGGAGATATTATAACTTAAATTAAGGTAATAATCTTTATTAAGATTATCTAGGATAAGCCTTACCTTAGTTATTATATAGTAATATTTATAAAAAGTATAATTAATATTAATTTCCTTAAATAAGTTAGCGGATAACTTAATAAGTTTATTAGTACCTAGTATAGATAAGGCATTAAAAACTAGAAATATATTACTATTATAAGGTAAATTACCTAGGTAGGTAGATAATAAGGTATAATATCCTTTTCTAGAATTATTTAGATATTAGTATAATTAATTTTTAGAAAGGAATATCTAATAGTAATATTAATATTTATACTTTAGTATTAATAATAGTAAGGTAGAGATATTATTAAAACAATCTTCTACCTTATAATCTTATTAAGGCTTATAATAATTAAGGTCCTTATTAATATAATAATTATTCAATTCTTTTATATTTTTATTAAGTTAGCTATTAACTTAGATATCTTTTATAGAATATAAAGTTTTAATAGTATTATCTACTTTAGAGGTACCTTCCTTAGTAGCTTAATAGGTAATATCTTAAGAGTAGTATAACTAGAATCCTTTTCCTTAGTTTATAGGCCTTTTATATTTATTATAATTATAATAATAATTATTATTATTATTATAATTTATTTTATTTAATTATATTTAACTTTAATAGATTTTAATTACCTTTTATATCTATAATTTATAGATATTAATAAGGTAGAGGTAAGGGAGGATTTTATTACGCGTCTTAAGAATTAAATTATCTATTAGTATTATTATTTCTATAATTACAATTATTATATAGCCTAGGTATATATTCTTAATATTATCTCTAGTTATATTACTAGTAAGGAAATAGTAGCTTAGAAAAGCTACCTTATTAATAAGAATTATTTTAATATTAATTAAGCTTTACTACCTTTTCCTTAGAATAAAATTACCCTTAACTCTTATTTATAAGTTTATTAAGGTACTAGATTTCTAACTTCTTATTTAATTATTTAAGGAACTAGAAGAGCGTAGTAGATACTATTAGCTAGGAAATATATTAATAAAACTTAATTATTATATTATTTTATATAATAGATAGCTAATTTTAAGTCTTATTAAAGTTAGTAGCTTTAATATAATATAAAATAATATAATATATATAAGGAGACTTATTAATTCTTATATCTTTTATAATAAAATTTTAATTATCTTCTCTTTAAAATAATTTATTAAGGTATTTATTTATAACTTTAATAGAGTAGTTCTAAAAGACTCCTTCTTTAATATTAATAGCTTTATAAAGTATTATTTATAGGCCTTGTTATAAAAGTAAGATAATAAGATAGTAGTAAAATCCTAAACTTAATTAATAAACTTATAAATATCTTTATAAAAGGAGTAATATCTTTAAGTAATAATTATACCTTCTCCCTTATTATCTAGAAAAAAATATCTAATATCCTTAGCTTTTAATAAGGTAAAGGTATTTCTATTATTATTATTATTATTATTATTACTATTACTATTATTAATATTATAAACTCCTAGAGGTCCTTAAGGACCTTAGGCGCTAGTAATACTAGGCTAAGGCGGATTCTCTTATATATATTAGGTAATTATAATATTAATAATTACTTATATATTAAATTTATTAATTAATATATAATTAGGATTAATAAGATAATTATAAATTACCTTCTTTATAAAGGATATTTAAGTTATAATATTATTATTTATAATTATATACCTTAATATAATTATTCTTAAGAAACCTAATAATATTAAGGAAGTTATACCTCTTAATAAGGTAATAAAGGGATTAGAAGGTATAATAGGCTCTTATAAATATTAATAAAAGTTTTAAATTTAGGGATATTACTAAAATTTAAAGATTTTTATATAAAGAAGAGAGTATTTAATTATTTAATTTAAAGGATAAAGAGGTTTAAGATTTATAAGGTTAATAGACTTTATAAGATTAAATTAAGAGTATTAATTATATTCCTTATTATAAGAATTAATAATCCTAGGTAATTTAGGAGGCCTAAAGTTCTTTTATATAATAAAGGTAATAAGATATTAATTATATTTATTAATAAAGTTAATATATATATATATATTTAAAAGTAATAAAATTAAATAATTAAAAGGCTAAGATAATAATCTCTTATATAATAAGAAGAGCTAGAATAATAATAGTCTTTTAAAATTATTGATAAAGTAGAGTAATTAAAACAGATAGGTTTTAAAATAATAGAAGACTACTTTAATATATTTAAAAGGTATTATAAAGGAATATAGGTTAAATTAAATAAGGTCTTAGATAGATAATATTAGGTAAAGTGATATATAAGTATACTTACCTTCTTTAATAACTTATCTTAATAAGTAGTAAAATGTTAAAGGCGTTATTAGGAATACCTAATAGGATAATAGTAATAATAATAAGGTAGACTTAATAAAGAGGTTATATAAAGGGCCTTATCATACTAGATAATATAATATCCTATCTAATAAGGTAGTATAGAAGTAGAAGTAGAGGACTATTAATATTTCTAATACTAGGGAATTTAGATAGTACTTTACTAATAATATTAGTAAGCTAGTATATAATCTTAGTACTAATAAATAAAGTATAATATTTAATAATAATAATTAATATTACTACTATTTATTAGGTATAGTATTATTTAGAGGTATATAGCTTATTATTCTATCTATCTATAAGATAGAAAGCCTATTAAGGTATCTTATTTAGATAAATCCTTAGTAAGGCTTAGTAAAGTAAGAGTAGTCTATAATAGAGCTAGCTTATAAGATTAAAAAAAATCCTAAGATCTTATAAAGATAATAGGAAGATTAATATATTAATTATTATAAGTTTCTTCTTAGAAGTAGATAATCTTAAGGAATTAACTTACTATCCTAATAAAATTATAAAGGGGTAGCCTAAGAATAATTTCTTAAGATTTAAATTAAATTAAAAAATTTAATATAAATTAAACTATTTTTATAAATAAATAAATTCTTTTAATAAGATCTTAGAATAAGTAATTATATTATTTATATAAGCTTTAATAAAATCTTTAAATAGCCTTAATAACTTATTAATCTAATATTAAATATAAAGTAATAATCCTTTATAACTTATAAAGATAATATTATATTATTCTTATCCTTAATATAAGATAATAGTAAGCTTTTAATAATTATACTTCTAAATATTAGATTAATGAAACTAACTAATACTATTTATAATAGCTATATATAAATAGCTAATAATAATTAATATTAGCTTAAATTATAAAGATAAAGGATAATTATTTAATTAAGTAATTTTATTAAGATCCTAAATATTAACTATTATATAACCCTTATATTCTCTATTTACTAAATCCCTCTAAATGATAAATATTAGATAATTAAATAACATAAATTATCTTTCCCTAATTATAAGACTTATTAAAAGTCTTATTTATTAACTTCCTATCCTTTAAATTAATTAGATATACTTAAGTAAACTTAAAGACTATATTAGGCTTTAAGGATATAAATATCTACTTATTCTTAAGGAAATCTATTATAAAGTCCTAATTAATTTATATCTTAAGAAATTTAACTATTATAATAATAAATTAGGATATTATATTAAGGTTATTATAAACTATAAGTAAGATTAATAATAATAATTAAGGGCCTTATTAGGATAAATAATATAAGTACTATTATAAGCTTTATAACCTTTAAGTATATTATAATTATAATTATAAAGCCTTTTATAATATTAGACTTTTAAGAACTAATAATCCTAGCTATTAAAGGAGTATAAGTTAATATAATTAAATAGGCCCTATCTTAATTATATTTAATAATAGAGTTAAGATATATTTTATATAACAGATATATAAGTATTAATAATATATTATATACTTATATAAATAAGATTAAAGAGTTAATAATATAAGTAAAAATACCTTCTTTAAAATTGAAGTCTTAAATATATTTTAACTTAAATAGGTAATTACTATTAAATAAGACCTTCCTATTATATATTATTAATACTTATAAAGTAATATAAGGGGGTATTATAATAAAGTACTTAATTTTAATTATCTATTCAATATATAATAAAGCTTAAGTATATATCTAGAAAATAATTTAAAGATTTTAATAAGAATTAAGAATTATAATCTTATTCCTAAAATTAAGAATTATTTTTTAGGACTTAATATTATTATTATTAATAAATAGGTTAGCCTTTAAATTATTTATAAGCTTCCTATTAATAGTCTTAATAATAAATATCTTAATTATAATATATTTATCTATTCTTATAATTTTACTATTAATATTATAAATTAATATTAATAAAGATATCTTCTTGATTTCAACTTTTAAAATAACTTTCTTTAAATAAATAATATTAATTAAAGTAATTAGATATTTAATATCTAAATATATATCAATTATATTAGAATAGTTATCTTATATAATAGTAATAATAGTATACTTATAATTATAGAACTTATACTTAGGTAGCTTAATAAAGTCTACTAAAATAATAGACTCTATTAATAATAGAACTACTTTAATAAGTAACATGAAAGTACCTATTAATATAATAATACTTATAAAAGCCTTTAATAAGGCCTTTAATAATATCTTTAATATAGCTATTATTAATACCTTTAACTTAACCTAATATTACTATTATAAATAAGTAAATAGCTTATTTTTAAATAGGAAGGTTTTATAATAGCTAAAATTAAGGTAATTCTCTTTATTAATTTAAGTTTTAAAGTTGATATTAGGTATTCCTTACTATTTATTAAGGTCCTTATTACTACTAAATAAGATATCTTTAATATTATAATAAGACTAGAAAATGCCTGTAAAAATCCAGATTTTTACTAAGGTAAACCCCCCTATACTACCTAGTACTTGTAGAATTACTATAAGATATTATTCTAGGCTAGATTTACTATATAACGTTATAACTAACGAACTAATCAAAATAGTCTATATAATATTTATGTTATTATACTTATATAAACTTATATACCTAATAAGACTATTATTAAATATAGTAATTATATAGCTATAAATATAGATAAAAAATATAATATTTAGGTTATAACTAATATAACTCTACTACTTAATACTTATAGAATAGTTATAAGATATAATTCTAGGCTAGATTTACTATATAATATAGGTAGTAACTAATAGATTAATTAAAATTATTTATATAATATTTAAGCCTTTATAATTATATAAATTAACCTATTAGATTATATCTTAATTAAGTAGTATAATTATTAAGTTATTAGGAGTAATAAAATAATAATATTTAAGTTATAATTAATTAAAAAGGTATTATTTATTATATTTTATATTATAACTTCTACGCTACCTAATTAACTACTATTATTCTAGATTCCTTATATTCCTTAAATTTATATATATCTTTTATAATAAGATGAATTATATTATAATTATAAGTATATTAATATTTAATATTCTTTAGGATCTATTACCCTAAAGTTTACCTGTAGGTAAACTAGAAGTATGATTAGTAATATAATCTAGTTTTATAATATAAATAACCTAGATTTATAATTAGATTTATAATAAAATTAATTTATATTTATTATTTAAAAGTCTACTTATATAATCTAATAATTCAGTAGTAAATTTGTCTAATTTTATAACTAAATAGTCTTAATTAGATTATTATTATATATCTTAGAAGTTAATTACCTTATCTATTAACTACTTAATAATACCTACTTATATATAATATTCTTTATTAACTATCTATTAGTATATTTAGGATTATTAGGCTTAATAATATAGAGGTTATCCTTACCTATTACCCTTAATAGTATTATATAAAGCTAACTATAATTAAAATTAAGCTGTAATTATAAGTTAATACCTATAAACTTTATAAACTATCCTTAAGATTTATTATTATTATAATAAATACTAGTCTAACTAGATATTATTTATACATTAATAGGGTAGAGATCTATTTATTATTTTCTTTAAACTATATTATTATTGATTAGGTCTTATTATAAAGTTATGATAAATTAAGGTTCTTTAATAATATAATTAATACGCTTAGCTTAATATAAAATTTATAAGGTAGTAGGGAGGCCTTATAGAATATATTAAAATATTTAAGAAGAAATAACTTATTATCTTCTTTAGAAGTAGTATAATTATAACTCTAATAGGTTATAAGGTTATTAGATATATATATTATAATCTTATTATTAATAATAGCTATATCTTTATTATTAATAATAAAGATAGCCTATTTAAATAGATATTCTCTTAAAAAAGGATAATTAATATTATTTAAATTATTAATTAATTATATTTTTAGGAATATATCTATATTTTTAAAAAATAATATCTTTGTTAGTATTTATACTCTTTTTAATATTACTATTATTATTAATAATAAAAAGATTATTTATAAACTATCTTATATTAATATATATATTATTAATTAAGTTAAGATTATTAAATTATTTATTAATAATTAGATCTAATTAAATAATATCTAGTTAGAACTTAGCCTTTTAAATATATATATTAATAACTTATTTAACTAATCCTCTTATTACTATTAATAAGGTTATTAGCAATTATTATAAAAGTAGACTACTTTATCCTTAAATTATACTCCCTTATTATTATAAATATCTTAAAGATATTAATTAATAGCTTTTATATTATATTTACTTTATATAAGTAATTTATCTTAAAAGATAATATAAGCTCTCTTAATAAGCTTTATAAGGTTTATCTCTTTTTTAATATTATATAAGGAGGTAGTATTAGAATCTAGGGATATCTTAGATTATAAGTATATAATATAGCTATCCTAGAGGAATATTAATATAATATTAAAAGATATTATTATTAAAATAATCTTTTACTTAAATTATAGCTTTTATATAATAGTATTTTATACTATTATCTTATTAATACCCCTAATATTATTAAGAAAGAATAGAGTATCAAGAGTATTATACTTAATATCCTTTTTTACTATAATTATAGTTTAATTTAATTAATAATATTATATTAATTAGGATTAATTTTATTCTAAGAGAGTTCTACTTTGTTAAGGATAATATAATATAATATTTCTTTATATAACAGTCTATTAGAAATATTATTAAACCTATTAAGATTAACAATAAGAATAGAGAAGTTATATTAAATAAGGTCCTTAATAGATATCATGGTTTTACCTTATATCAGGTGCTAAGGGCGCTATACCTTATGTAGCTTAGCTTCTTTAAATATAAGGATATACCTCGCTTTATAATAAGGTAAGTAACTTATAACTTATAAATTATATTTATACTATCTATAATAATATAGTAGTAATACTATCTTTTAATACTATCTAACTATTAAAATAATCTAGGAGTTCCTCTATTAATAGCCCTTTATCCTTTTTTATAAAAAATATGTAATCTTATAATACTAGGATTTTCTAAGCTTTATTACTCTATTAAAGAGGTAGGCTTTACCTTATATTTATTAAGAATTTCTTAATTTTTCCGCTATATTTTATCTACTTTCTCTTATTAGAGTATTATCTAGTAATTCTATTTTATTTACTATTTTATTTTATTAGGTAACACTATTAAGTTAGTATCTCTACCTTACTTTAATATAAATCTTATCTATCTTATTTATTAAATTAATAAGTTTATATCTTTAATTAGTTAAACTTAATTTTAAGAGGCATCTAAAAATATTAAAGTTTCTATTAATTATACTATTTAAAAGTATAAGAGACTTATAAAAACCTAGTAATCTTTAAGACTTATATAAAATATTTAGATTTCTTTAATTAATCTACCTACCTTTTTATTTTATTAGGTAATAAATATACCTACCTTTAAATAATAAATCTAAGATTTTATCAATTGAATTACTCTCTTTTATTAATTACCTAAATTAGTAGTTAATAAATAAAAATATAATTTACCTTTTATAAGTAATAGTCTTACTACCTTATTATTTATGAAACCCCTATTAAGAGCTAATAGTATAAGTTCTAAGTTAAGTAAACTAATAATAGGCCTTATATCTTAAGGTACTTCTTAATCTATTAAGGAGGTAATATATAATTATCTTATTAACCTTAATATAAGTAATAATCCTAATACCTAAAACTAATAAGGTATCAGGTTTAATTAATAATAATAGGCTACCTTATAAGGATTAATACAGCTAATCCTAGGTTTATTAAGACTTCTAGGGCCCTAAGGCCCTCTAAGAGATAATAGCGCCGCCGCTAGGAATATTAATAGCTAATAGAATACTAATAATCTTAGGTATTTTAACCTATATCTTAATAAATCTTATAATAAAGGGGAGGTTATTACTATTAAGAGAGATATATATTATTATAATATTATACTATTTATTAAGTATATCTAAAATCTTACTACTATTAAGGGATTTATGATTATTTAAATTAACCTTAATACTACCTTAAGAGGCTTAATATTAATATAATATATTATTAAGCTTTTAAACCTTAAATAAATTAATTCAAGAATTAATAAGAATAGTATAAAAGAATAGTATAAGGTATTAAAAGTAGATTTAAGGAATCTATTAATATTATATTAAGTAATCTTACTAATAAGAAATACTTAATATAAGATACTAGAAATTACTATAAATTAATAAGCTATATCTAGGTAATCTATTAATATACAAAATTAATAAACCTTAATAATATTAAGAATTAATTAATATTTACCTATTAAAGTACAACTATGGAACTTTAAGCTTTTCTTAACCTATTATTTACCTTAATAATAATACTATCATTTATTTAAACTTTAGAATTAAAGAAAGATATATAATTTAAGATAACCTATATAATAACCTTTATAAGTATCTAAGTAAAATAATTAAAATTAAAATTAATAATAAGCTAATAGGTATAAATTTTAGAATAATTTCTAGCTAAGAATAAATCAATATTAAGGGTAATAATAGCCTTAAAATTTAGCTTAATCTTATTAATATTATAGATAAAATACTTATTAACCCTAATAATAGGTAAATCTATAATATCTACCTTAATAAGCTACCTTACTAGCGCCTTACTAGCTATTATAAATTACTATTATCCTAAACGCGTTAGGTTTAACCTTACTAGCGCCTCGCCTACCTAGGACGTATTAAAACTAAAGAAATATTAAGTATTAAAATAGTTAAGGCTAACCTAATAGCTATTAGCCTAGAGTTACTATGTATTAGATAGCTATAGCTAATAAAGCTAAAGAGATAATCCTAGAATCTAATAAAAACTAATCCTATTATAATAATATACCTCTATTAAAAAATAATAGCTAGATAGAGTCTTTATATTAATATACTAACTAAGATAAATAAGGTAATAATCTCTATTATAATAATATTATTAAATAATAGATATTAATTAAATAATTTAAAGGATTTATAAGTATTAAGATATATTATTATAATTATAATATCTCTTTCCCTTTAAAATTTAAACTTTATTAATATTTATATATTAGTTATCTTAAAAGGACCTATTAAGCTTATAATATAAATATTATTAATCTACCTCTACTATCTATACTACCTAATATATTAAAGATTATAAATTTAGAGGTACTTAATAATAATATAAGCTTAAGCTTTAAATTCTAAAGCTAGAATTATATTTAAATTAATATCTACCTTCTTCCTAATACTATTAATATTAATATCTATATAAATACTAAATATAATATTACTTTAAGTAATAAACTTTAGATTATATTTAAGTTACCTAACCTTAAGGTAATTATAATAGTATCTCCTCTTAGAGTTTAAGGCGTAAGTTTATTAAAATATAAAATAAATAAGTATATTATAATACTAATCTACTTACCTAATTATAATAAAGAGGGAAATAGGATTCTTATATACTTTACGCGTGAAATCTATTTAATTAATAACCTTAAAGCTAAAATATTAATTGATAATAATATTATTAGGCCTAAAAATACAGTTATTAATATTATTAAGAACTCTATATATATTAATAGTTATAATATTATAATTAATATTAATATAAGGTAATAAGGTAAATATATTAGGTAGCGAGTTTATTTAAGGCTCGCTATACTTATTCCGCCTTATAGTTAAGTAATAGTACCTATTAAGCCTACTATTCTACCTAATAATTAAGATTTCTTATTTAAATTAGAGTAGTAATTAAATTTAATATTATATACTTACCTTATTAGCTATAAATTATAAGGAATCCTAACAAAGAATAATTCTAATTATATTATATAAATACCCTGTAAATTATACCTTAATTTAATTATTAAAATTAATTATAAGAATTACTTTTAAATAAGTATAAAGGTAGAACTAGCTAGTAATCTACCTAAAAAGAAGATACTAGATTAATTAAAAATAGTAATTATAAGTATAACTATATTAGCTACTACTATTATATAACTCCTAACCCCTTAAGAGGTCTAGCTTTTAAATAGTATAATAATATTTAATAATTAACTTATAATCTAGGTATTCTTAGATCTTATTAGTGAATTTCTAATATTATAAACTAACTAAGGCTTTATTAATGTTCCTTAAGATAAGTAGATAAAGATCCTATTATATTTAAACTAAGAATTATAAGTTAATAGTAAGGTAAAAGTTTACCCTCTTAACTTATAAGATAAGGTAGTAGTTAATAAAACTTTTAATAAATTATATTAATAAGGTAAATTACATTAAAATACTTAATTAACTCCTTTTAATTATCTAATCTTTATAATATAGAAAATACTACCTTTTAGTAAAAGGAAGGGATATATAATTATTAATATTTATAACCTTAATAACCTTATACTTCCTAATGCCTATATAGGCCTACTTTAATTAGATATTATATCTAGCTTATAAGGCTATTCCTATATCTTATACCTTAATACCTCCTCCTTTTTTTATTAATAAAGGATATATCCTAACTATTAATATATATTTACTATTATAACTTATTATAACTAGGAGATATTTAGTATACCTATTATAAGGTATATAAATTCTATTACTTATATCTAATATTAAATTAATAAAATTCTTTGAGAAATTAAGGTATTTACCTAGGTATATATAAATAATTTTATTTATAATTTTAGATCTTTACTAGAATATTTAATATACTTATACTAGATATTAATTAAGTATAATATCTTAATAAGTATTAAGAAGACCTTTCTAGGTTATCCTAATATTATACTTCTTAAATAAAAAGTAAACTTATTTAAGCTAACTATATTAAAAGATAAACTCCTTATAATTTTAAGGTTAAAAAACTTAGAAATACTTAAGGACTTTAATTATTTCCTAGGTTTAATAGGCTACTTATATACTTATATAAGATATTTTACTTAATTAACTAAATTATTATAAGAATTAAAGACTAGACTTTTAAAAGGCGCTTTAATAGCCAATAATTTAAGATAATAATATACCTTAAAAATAAAGGTATCTTATATAATACCTACTAAGACTTAGTCTTTTTTACTATTAAAAGTTATATTATTTATACCTTTAATTTTAATATATTTTAATTTAAATAATATTATATAAGTTAATCTTAATACCTTTAAGGATTTTAGCTTTAAAGTTATTATTTTTTATATTAAAAAGGTATTATTATTAAGAAAGGTAAATAGCTATTATAAATAGCTATTACCCTATTATATTCCTTTTATATTTACTTATAACTACTAAAAAAAATTACTAGCTTATTAAGTTAAAAATTACTAGATTTATTTAAGTATTAAAAAAAATTAGGTATCTTATTAAGTCCTTAAGATATCTAGTAATTATTTAACTAAATTATTTTATAATCCTTAATATTATACAATAAAAATCTATTATCTTAACTATATTTATAATATAAATAAATATAAGATTAATTAGGATATTATAATTTTCATATTAATTCCACCTTAATATTTATTATAAACTAGGTAAAGAATATATTATCTTAAATATTTTATTAAGGCTAGTAAATCTAAATTATAACCCGCTATCTAAGGATTTAAAATATTTTAAACTTAATACTTTATATATTAGCTTCTTAATAAAAATAACTTCTAAGTTTTATAATAAAGTTATAAAAGGCTATATTAAAGACTATTTCTAATAATAAATTAAGTAATAAATTAATAATAATAATAAACTTAGCGAGGACGCTATATCTTTACCTTTTATTTATAGGAATTAGTTATTAAGTATAGACTTAGACCTATATTTTTCACCTTACCTAGGTAATAAAGCTAATCCTAGTATTAACCCTAGTTTACCTTATCCTATTAATAAGCTAGTTAGCGAAACTAATCTTAATACTAATCCTAATTTACCTTGCAGTACTAACCCCAGTTTACCTTACCCTATTAGTGAGTTAGTTAACAACGTAGGTATTAATCCTAATCTACCTTATCCTAATAAGCTAGTTAGCGACCTAGGCTCTTCTAAGGACTTAATTTATTATATTAATAAGATTTCTAGTTATCATTAATTATATCTTCTTATAGACCTTATTAAAGACGTATTAATAATAGCTTATAAGAATAAATACCTTAGATTCCAGTAATATTATAAAATTCTATTAACCTCCTAGTATATTTATAGGCTTATTAAATAGTTATAAGAATATATTTAGTACTACCCGTAATACCTAATTCTCTAAACTTAGTAGTATAAACCTTATAAATTATTATAATTAATTTAATTACCTTTTATACTATTTTATACCTTAATTATTAATTCTATCCTAGCCTTACCTAGCCTATCTAATATAACTATATTAGTAACTAATAAGTTTATAAAGTATATTATATTTATTATTAGTAAATCTACCTAGTCCGCTATATAATAGGTATATACGCTATTAGACCGCCTTAATATTATTAATTAGGGGCTTCCTAAGGCGATAATCTTAGTGATAGGAAGTTCCTATCCTAATTATAAATAATACTTTTTAAAGAACTTAGAGTTAGCTTATTATATTTTACTACTTACTACCTATAAACTAATAGTATAAGTGAATAAATAAATTAAACTATTAAAATTACCTTACGCTTTTATATATATTACCTAGAAAAGCCTAAGAAATAGCTAGATATCCTACCTTACTTATAAATAGTCTTAAATAACTTAATATCTACTAATAATAATACCCTAATATTAAATAAGGTTACTTATAGGTTTAAACCTAATTAGCTACTTAATCTACTAATCTTATTAGAAAAGATAGTAGACTATTTTAAGGTATATACATTAATAGAAGATACTATTACTTTTACCTAGATATTAAATAAACTTTATTATAATTAATAATACTAATTAATATTCTTAAAGGTTAGTAACTAGGTACTCTTATACTTATATAAAAGTTATAATATCCCCTTTATTATTAAGATAATATATAAACTTACCTAATAATATATTAACCCCTTTAAGATTATTAATAAGATTAGGTATTTAATATATTAGTTATAATTATTAGATTATTAATTAATATATCCTATTTTTACTATTATATAACTTAAATCCTATCTTATACCTAATACTAATCCCTTTTATCGCCTATACCTAGAAGAACCTCTATTAATTTATATAGAAGGTAATATTAAAGATTTTAAGTCCTATAAACTTAATAGGCTATTAAATAAGTAGGTTATAAGAAAGGGCTATAATTTAGTTATAGAATATCTAGTAAAATAAAAGGGATATAGTTTATAGTATAATAAGTAGATAAATATTAAAGATCTTAATAATACGTAGGACCTTATTATAATATATAAGGAAGAATTATAACAAATTCGCTTAGGTATAAACCCTAGTTTACTAAACCTAGTACCTTCACCGGGTTTGCCTTGGATAGCCGTAAAGGCTATAGCTATTATTATTCCTCCGCCTCGTTATTTATAGGGAGGTCGCTCCCTTTACTTTATTTATTAGGATATTATTATAGTTTTACCTTATATTAGGTATTAAGGGCGCTATGCCTTATATAGCTTAGCTTCTTTAGATATAATGATGTACCTCGCTTTATAGTAAGGTAAGTAACTTATAACCTATGAACTATATCTATGCTATCTATGATAATAGACTTAGGAGTAAAAGTATACTTTAATTAAGTATTAATTAATAGACTAACCGTCAAGTCAGGATTCGATTCCAACTTATAGTATTGACTCGCCTAGCCTTTTAGCGCGTTACTATTAATAGTATATTTCATGATACTTGATTCTAACCTTTGGAATCGAATCGCCAAGAATTAGTGGCTTGGCGCCGAATTCGATTCCTCGCGGTCAGTCTATTAGTTAAGTAAAGGATATATTATTTAATATATAATATTTATTAACTAGCTAATATTTAAAGGGAAGGAAAATCTTATTATAAAATATATAAATAATTATTTAAAATATATTCTTTATATTTATTTGATTAATATAAGGATGTTTATAAGTTAGAGGTTTAATAATATTATTATAAATATTTAAGATAAGATATACTTATCTTATAAATCCTTATCTTTATTAAGGATCTTATTAATATATCTATTATTTTTAATTAAATTAAGCTTTATATAAGCTTTTTCTATTTTATAAGATAACTATTAATAGTATATAAGTTTATAAATAAGGTAATATCCTTTTAATAATATAAAAGTAATTAATAATAATATAAATATTTAATCTTAGGACTAATAAAATTAATATACCTTAAAGCCTTATTCCTCTTATAAATCTTCTATTATTTCTTACCCTTATTTTATATAAAGTACTTAGGAAAGTTAATATATAAATAGTCTAATAAGTCTTTTATAATTTTAAATAATTAACTATTATCCTTTTTAAATAGTAATAGCTAATAATTAATATAAGCTTCCTTAGAAATATAATTTATATTAAAGTATAATATTAAGATAGTCTTATATAACTTATTATTATTTATAAGCTTCTATTTAATAATCTTATTAATTATCCTATTATTAATTAGCTTATAAAGGATTATTAATTTAATAAATAGATTTATAAATACTTTATATATAACTTTATAATATTTATATTAGATAGGAGTATCTTTTATATAACTTTAATAAACTTAATCTATTAAGTTAAATAAAATTTTAAGATCTTATCTATTAATTTACCTTATTATCTAGGCCTATTAAAAGGAGTAGAATTATCCTTATAATATATATAATATTTAATAAGTATAATATTAGCCTAATTAAGATCCTTATAAATATATTTATATAAATAGAAGATTAACTTAATAAAATTAGAAATTTTAATATTAAGATATATATTATATTTCTTTAATAAGTATAAATTATAAGGGATAATCTATTAAATATTAACATTAATATTAGGAATAAGTAATTTATATAAATATTTATAAAAAGGATAACTCCTATTAGGAGTAAAGAAGGTCTCTTTATAAAAGTCTTTTAACCTTAGGGGGCTCTCGTTAGCGATAATAAGGATCTCTTAGGATATAAAGATATTATATATTATATCCTTTATACTTAAGATTAAGTATAATATCTTATTATAATATCTTAGGACTTAGTAGCTAGATAGTTTAACTATATATTAAAATTAAATAATATTATCTTTAACCTTTTTTATAATAAAGAGACCTCTAAATTATATAAGATACTATTAATAAATTAAATAATTATATATTAATAAAATTTACTCAATATCTTATTAACTATTTACCTCTATTAATTAATAATAAGACTTACTACTAGATATTAAATAAATAAGGCTAAAGGTAGGACTTAAGGATTATAAATCCTATTAAGAAGTATATCTTAAAAAATCTAAATTATCTTATAAAATTTAATAATATAATATATATATATTATTAAAAGTTAAGTAGTTTATAATAAATATATTAAAGTCAAATAAATATAAGATTATTAAGTCCTCTAAACCTAAAATACTACTTAATATATCTAATAAATAGGAAATTAAGAATTAATTAAGTACTATTTAATTAGAAAATATATTATTAAAATAAAGTCTATTACTTAATAAAATTCTTTAATCTAATAAGAATATAACTATTATAAATAATAAAAAGAAGAAGAAGATTTTTAATATATAAATAAATACTTACCCCCTTATTCTTTAAGCGTACTCTCTTAAATATTAGTTAACTTAATAGATAATTAATTAATATAAAAGATATAAAGGAAATATAAGTAAAAAAGATAACTTATAAGGAAATAAAAGTAACCTTAAAGGCTTGAAAATTAAAGGCTTATAAAGTAAGATTTAAGGAGGTATATAAGTAAGATAATCCTCCTCCTAGGCCCTATTAATATTATAATAAGTTATATTAATTAAAAGATTACCTTATTCCCCTACTAATATTTATAAAATCTAAGAATAAAATAAAAAGAAGATAAGTTAATATCCTTAATTTACCTTAAAAACCTATTTAAAAGAAGTTAATATAATAATTATAAATAAGAAGCTTAAAAAGAACTTCTTTATTATTAAATATAAAATTAATAGTTAGGGGGGTATTACTTATAATTTATTTAAAGCCATTTAAGTTAAAGCTAGGATCCTCTTTATTATAAAATAAGGTAGTATTTATTTAAAGGAATAAGAAGGATATATTTATTATATAAAGATAAAATTAATTTTAATTTTAAAATTAGAAGGTACTAAGGATATTAAAATTAATTAATAAAAAATAATTATATCTAAAAATATTAATTACTCTAAGAAGTCTTAAAAAGGAGCTAAATATAAGAACTATTATAATAAGAATAGTTATTATAATAAATTAATAAGATATAGTAAATATATTTTCCTATAATAAGAAAGATAAGAAAATATTATATTATATCCTTAAACTTATTAAGATAAATATAATAAAATAGTTCTTAATTAATAGATATATAATAATTACTTTTAAATATTATATTAATAGCCCTTAAGTATACTTTTAAAAAAAAAGCTTATTTAAAGTAATAAACTTTAAACTCCTTATATAATAGATTATTACTATTAAAGAGCTTAAAGATATATACTCTTAATTAAAATATAAGGAAGTTAAGAGGATTATTAATAATAAAATTATAAAATTATTTAAATTAAGTCTTAATATTTATAAATTCAAGTTTTTAATAAGGAGATTTAAGTTAAAATATATAAAGTCCTTTATAATTAAATTTATATTAATAAATTTAATTAAAGAGTATAAGGTTTATAAGGAGGGGTATTTATTTTTTAATTATCTTAATATTTAAACCTTAGCTCTTATAAAGGAGATAAGCTCTTTCTTATTATAAGGAAGGCTAATAATTATTTAAATTATAATAATATAAAAAATAAAAATAACCTTATTAAATATCTATTTAATCTTAGATCTAATCAAATTTAAAATATTATATAATATAATAATAAGTTATAATTAAAATATTTTATTATTATAAGAGGTAAACCTATTAAAAGAAATAATAGAGTATTATAAATTATAATATCTTTAAATCTTAAATATTATAAATTATAATAAATTTAATAGGATAATTATTATTATTAATATTAAAACCTCTTCCTAATATAATAAGAAATATTCTAATATTAAATAAGACCTTTATAAGAGTAAAGAGAAATAAATATTAATATATAAAGTTAAATATAAAGGTTTTATCTTTATTATAACTTTAATATATATACCTTTAAGAGGTACCTCCTATCTATTATAATTAAGATATAAGGTATAAGAAATAAGATAAATATTAATATTAATATTATATAATATAATAAGAGGGGATTAAAATATCTCGTTAACCTTAATAAATAGAATATTATTAATTCTAATAATATTTATATACCTTTAAGCCTTATTTAAACTATTTATAATTCTTAGAGGTAATAAGGTAATTAATTTAATAAATAGTTAATAGTTATTAAATTTAAGCTTAAGAGCCTTTACTTTTTATAAGGATATTAAATTAATAATCTTAATATTAAGGATTAATTACCTTTATATTTATAAAGATTAATTAAATAATATATTAAGATAACGAATTATATTAATAAGATTATTAATTAATTATAAAGTAATTATAATTATAATTAATTATAAATTATTAATAATTTAAGGCCCTAATTATTAATATTTAATCTTAATTATATTTAGAAGGAATTAGGTTAAGATAATATATTAATAAGTATTAAGAGATCTCTTAAGATAAAACCTAATAATAAAGTAATATCTATTTAAGGTAGTAATTACTAAGTTTATAAAAGAATTTATTAAATGAGATTAATATTTTAATAAAGAATTTAATTTAAATTATTATTATTATTATTTATAATATTAAAAAAAGAGGAAGAATTTAAAGAACTTTAATAAAGATCTTAAGTTAAAAGCTTAAATAGTAATAATTAAGATTTAAGAAAAATACCTTGTAAATATCTTTAATTAAAATTATATTTATAATTTTATAATAAAATATCTTATATTAAATAAGAAGTTAATAAAATAGTTTTTTTACTTAAGTTAAAAAGTTAAATTATAGCTCTATTAAGGCCTTAATAAATAAATAAGGAAACGCGTATAAAGACTTTAATAGTATATTAAAGGTTATTAAATAATACTATTAATAAATATATAATATTAAATCCTTTAATAAAAATATTTATAAAGAGGTACTTAAGTATCTAATAAAATAACCTTATAAATAATTATTATAATAGGATAACTAATTAAATATTATAAAGTAGAAGTAACTATTATTAAATAATATTAAGAATATTACTTAATAAGGATAATCTTCTAAATAAGTTTTATAAGGTAATAATAAAATATTATATAAAAAAGTTTATAACTTTTTATAATATAATATAAAAGGAAGGGGTAATATTAAATAATTAAATAAATAATATCTTAATCTTCTTATATAAAGAGAAA
>JAABUL010003612.1_pt1 | contig 22575 bp, 29 predicted proteins | sample 5559151 | NCBI WGS metagenome assembly JAABUL01 (sample SAMN10711876, study PRJNA513368) | rock metagenome | isolation source: Antarctica rocks | place: Antarctica: Victoria Land, Pudding Butte sud | reverse complement strand
CTTCCAACATTCAGATTCATGGTGGCCTCAAAAGCCGTGTGCTAATTCGGAATGGACCGGAGCAGACGGAAATAGGGGATGGTAGTCTCCGCCTTCATAGGGCTGATAGGGCTGGGGCCCGCTAGTAGAGTTTTACCTGCTCGCTCCTAGATAGACTCCTACAACCTACATACCAAAATGCCCCATATGACCTCGTCCAACACATACATGGCGAGCCCCGATGCACTCCCTTCACCTACAATACCAAAACTGGAATGGACCATCTGAAGACAAGCCGCATGAAGACGGATCTTAGCCACGCGGTTTTCGAGCTCAATGGAAGACTTGATTGGACGCAATGGGGCAGGCAAGGTTCCTACGCGCTTGGTTGAATGGCCCAGGATGTGTAACGCTACAGAGCAAAGCTTGGTAAGAGTGTAGAAGCGGTACTCACAAGGAAGTCATTAAAATCAAGGTGTGTTGGGGTCTAACAAACCTGCGGTTTTTTAGGAGATTTCCATGCTTAAGAGGATGAGAATCTGCTGCTGTCGATCCAATTACTGAATTCTCGTATGTCTCACAGAAAGAACCGACGGGCAAAGGGCCACGAACGGTCTAAGCGTATGCAAAGGGGCCGGGTGATATGTTCCCGCCCAATCATGTTCCAGGCTCCGCAAAGCATCCTAAATCTTCTAAACCTCTTGGCGCCATTGAAGAATGAAAGACAAGCTACGAGAAGGCATGCAAACGCTGATCGAAAACAGACCCCTTCAAACCCTCTCAAAAAGCGCCTAGCACCACATCTATATCGCCCAATATATATTGTTTTCACAGGATTGCTGTTCTAGCCATTGATAACGCCTTTATTGCACTCTGCGTTTTGTAGGCCCGGTCCGGTCCTTTGGCGCTTAGCATCACGGCCTATGTCAGGCGGAACATTGACTGATGCCGCTGTCACATCCTTGAGTGGTTGGGGACTAGAATAACACCAGTGAGCAAATGAGATTGGCAGAAGAGGGTTCGATAAGACTTACTGCACCAAGTTCCCTTCTGCGGGTCTCTTCATCTGTGGCGGCTTGTAGGACCCCCGGTTTTGCAACGGGCTCGCCGCCCCACCTGGCATACCCACCCGACGCGTCTTGTCTGTCTGAGGATTCCCAAAGTTAGATCGAAATGGTGGAGCAGGCATCGGCGCCGCTCCGATCAATTCCCTCCCTACTGGCTTTGTCTTCGTGTGATCGACACCGGCAGTTTTGCGGATAGAGGGGCTCTCTAGGTGGGGGTCGAATGCTGGGGCTTTGATGAGCCTGCCTGAGACGCTCTGGACCGATTCTGCGGCTCGGGCGGTGAAGAAGCCTACGGGTGGGTCATGGTCCGCAGTGTTTGAGGAGTCGGTGGAGGATGCGCCGTCAGAAGGCAAATTTTGCGGTTGTCGATCACATTGCTGGCTCAAGGAACCGGGCTCAGAACGCACTGTGGCTCTAATGTTCTGTGGATGATTAGGGGAAAGCGATTGTGGTGGGTTCTGGGGCTGTCTGGATACTGCCTGTCCTTGCTGGTATGGTGGTGCTCTGTGCGGCTGTTTCTGGGCTTGTACTAGATTGCTCGATTGCGCTTGATCTAAAGATCCAGCACTAAAGCATGTGTATAATCCTGGGGCTGAAACGGAAGCCAGTGGCCGTCTCTGGGCAGGCGGCGGCGGCGGCGGTTGGACATCTTTTCCAGGTGTCACACCGGCCGCATCACTTCGAGTAATCTTAGGCGGACTAGGCCTACATTCGAAGTGAGTAGCGGTCATAGAAGGTTCGAGAACAATCTCATCAGGATGCTCCCCGTGTGAGACACTTAGGTCAACTTCATCGAACTCATCGCCTGACCTGATTAGCGCTTTTATAGAATATAGGGTCGTTGAGGTGGTTTACTCCCGAACTCGTCATCAGGCTCTCCCATAGTGTCTGACTGATGCGTTAGTGCCAGACATCCATCGTAGTTGAAAACCACCTTACGAGAGCCGGACACAGCAAAGATCTCTTTCTTGGCCAGAGGGAGGTCAGGCTGTCTTGCAGGGCTGTCCTCAAGGGGATCTTTCTTCATAGGGGCGAAGTCAGGGTGTCTGTGAAGATTTTTCGGATCCCATTTCGACTGTTACATAGTCAATATCACCTGTTCCGATGTTTACCGCGCTACGTACCGGTGCAATCTTGAGCTTCGTGACTCTCGCTACGTAGTCTTTGTCATAAACACAGTTCCCTAATATGTTTCCAAAATTCCGAAGGGCTCTCTTCAATGCGTCCGTAGTGCCTTCTTTCTTCGCTTTTTCGAAGGCCGCAGCTTTGCCTTTGCAATTCTCGATATGTCCATAACCCACATCCTTGCACCTGATCAGCATATTCTCCTGTGAGACGGGATTCTTCACCCCATACTTCGTGGTAGGTGCCGTCTCGAAGTGTAACACGAACAATCACCGACAAACCAAGACTGATTTTGCCTGAACTCTGGTGCTCATCGACCTGCCTTAACTTTTAGTCTTCCTATCGATCCGTCATTAGAGCCACCTTCTTACGAAGTCCACTTGGATGTTCATAATTCCACTTGACCATCCATTGAACCCGAATACTTCGTTTGCCAAGTTGATACATTTGTCTGCGGATAGATAGTGTACTTTTCCTCCACCAGCTCCTGGTCTGGAAGAGATGTACTCAGGCCCTAGCTGCTTTTCTAGGCGACTCGAGAGCGTAGCTATTTCTTTGGCGGTATACTCGCTGATGTGGGACTTCACTTCCTCGAACGGGTTGACTGACGTAGCAGCAGCTCTGTGCTGTTCCCCGGGCCTGCTTCTTATCAGAGAGTAGATTTCAAGGAATCTGGCACTTACCCCGGCATCATGATTGCTCTATACGCTTCAGCATGTCACCAAAACACCTCATTCTTAGTTGCTTGAGACCGTCACGACTCGCGGTAGGCGCGGGCTAGATAAAGCTTAGCCTGTTTCCGCGCTATCACGTGATATTAAAACTCCCAAGTACACGAACTCGATGGCAAATCTCTACTGGTAGTCTACAGTACTAGCTAAGAATACCACACAAACAATATAGATTAGTTATGGTACTCACCTAGAGTACCTGCGGTATCGCAAATGCTTTGAACATCTACGGTAACTCAGACCAAGATATATTCCTCGATACCTATGCGCATCTACTCCTCATAAGTCCATCTTCAGGGCCAGCTTCTGTTAAAAGATCAGGAACAGCTTTCTGCTCAAAGTCTTTAATCTTCACAGTCATATCTTCTTTAAACGTATCAACTGTTCTCCAGTACTGTAGGTAGCATCACCCCAAAACCTATGCTAGTCATGTGACATGATGTTCAGACTTTACGTTACATACTCGTATCTAATTCAACAAGCGATGAGAGCTACCGGGACTCAGTATTGACAGCGTTTTAGTCGTAGGATGCTACATGTTCATGCCTATTGGTCGTGAGGTTGGGAAGAAGTACACTGTGAACGACTGTCACCCTTGTCCATCTAACCTCGTCTTGAAAAAGAACAAAGACCCCGGGAACACCTGCTATGACTTATCCTCCAACACCTCGCAGTAGCCAATCCAACCACTCAAACGAAATACCGTCGTCCAGAAGTGAAGAAGTGGCGTGAATGCCATCATTTGACAATTAGCGATGCACTAGGCACCAGTCCAAGCTCTTTCAAAGTAGCACCAAAGTCGACGTTGTCGAAAACCTTCCTTGGATAGTTTTGGGTAAAACTCTGTACCTCGGATCCAGTCTCTTCAGTTAATTTCGAAGCGACTTCGAAGAGTGTGGTTTCGACCGGAAATGATTTCTGAATGTTACCGCCGGAGGTTTGAAATCTTATACGGGACTCGGTATATGTAGACGCTGGCTTCGATGCTACTGGTCTTGAACTTGTTAGTGGTTGCACGGCGGCCGGTGCCGCTGGTGGTGCTCGCCCCTCCCGTTCCGCTTTCTCCTTCTCGGCCCTGAGTCTTCGCTCTTCCTTGTCTACTTCAATCTTGGCTTTAATCCTCGCCTTTGCCGCTATTTCGTCCTGTTTTTCCTTCCGCTTAGCAGCAGCTTCTTTAAGCTGCTCCTTTTTCTGAAGATCTTCCTTAATATCCTGCACCTCTTTGGTGCTTTTCCGACGTATCTCCTAATAGACTAGGTCAGCGCAAGCTTTCGTGTATTAGGTATAGAGTACCGTAGTACAAACCTCGTTCTTTTTCTTGTCTAATTTATCCTGTTCTGACATCCCCTCTCGCTTCTCGGCGAGCTTCTGTCTCAGCTCTGCGAGTCTGGCCTTCTTATCCTCCTCTGTCAAAGGTGCAATCTCTTCCGTAGACTCGGCGAAATTAACGTGTTCCGTTCTTGAAGCATGAATTTCCGCTTGCGCCTGGCTCCGGAATTTCTTCCCGCAGTCGTTGCACACCAGACTGTGAGCTACTTCGCCTGGTTTGAGAGCGATAGGTTCGACGCTCGGATCGGTTTCATCCTTTAAATCGGCAGCTTCTGAGGCGTTGATTTCCTCGATTGTTCTATCCTGACTCGCTTCCAACCACTCGAGAGCTCCTTGTACTGTACATTGTGTAAGCAAGTTTCTACAGGCAGAGATACACATGGTACGATCGTATAACGAATATTTACTTACAGCCCCCTGACTTGTTAACGGCCAGCTCGGCTCTGGCATTGTCAAAACCCATAGCGAGGAGAGCATCCAAATCGCTAGGCGCCATGATGGCTAATTGAAGTGTTGGAGAACCTAAGCAGGTATTAGGAAAGGAAGCAGTTCGGCGATAAACGAGCCTGTGGATGGTAGTACCCAACAAAGGATGCTGCTGAGCTCAGCTGCTCAAGCTGATAAAATAGATATCTAATCTATACGGAACAGCCACTGTGATGTTGGTTATAACTGTTGCTCAGTCACTCTCTCAACGCTCTGGCTCTCTTGTGTTTTAATGACATGGCTGTGATGGGGTTGTTAAACAATGGAAATTGGTGAGACCGTGAGAGTCGACGTCATTCACAGGGTCCAGTATAAACTTGTGCCGCCGGAAATCAAGCGAAAGCCTGAGTGAGACCAGTGAACCCCCAGCCCGCAAGTCCTACCAGCCATGTTGCAACGACACTTCTTCTGATACAACACTGCAATTGCTCTCTGCTCGCACACTTCTCATAAACAGAACCCTCTATCAACTTAGAGCTTAGTCGGAAGTAATCGTCTAGGAAGCCTACATAACCCTTCCGCCGTACACACGCGATACTTTGACGACTTAGAGAATAACCATTTCACCATGTCTGTCCAGCTCGATCCCCCAGAGCTTGGCTTTCGCAGTATGTGTCCGAAACAAATCGTCTTGAGAAGTGTCCGCCTGACTGAATCAGGACCCTTCACCCACGAGGTCACTCAGCTACTGCGCCTATCGAATCCAAACGGCGATCCTATAGCCTTCAAAGTAATCTCACCTATGCCCTTCATATTCTTCGTCTCCATGATGCTAACCGGGCATAATACAACAGGTCAAAACCACTGCTCCCAAACAGTATGTCTTCGGTCAAACGGCCGTCGGCTGGCGCTAACCGCAGCATTAGATATTGCGTTCGCCCCAACTCTGGGCGCATCGAGCCTGGTAGCGAAGTCGAAGTGCAGGGTATATCAAGAATCCTGTGGTCTGTGTAGAGAGGGTAGCTGACGGCATTTTGCAGTGCTTCTACAGGCTATGCGAGAAGACCCACCACCGGATGCACGGTGCCGCGATAAATTCCTCGTCCAGTCAGTGGCTATAACGCCAGATAGAGAGTTGGCAAACATCACAGCTATTGTTAGCGATTTTGTTCGCTATATCTGAGTGCCTGCCGCTGACACTCCACAGTGGCAAAATATCGAAAAAGTTGCTAAAGGCTCCATCGAGGAGAGAAAGATTCGGGTGCTTTTCCTGCCAGCAGAAGGGTCTACAGCGACTCCAACTCACAATAACGTAAACGGAACTGTAAGTGACTTTTCCTTAAATACCACCTAGTGTCCGGGTGTACTAACATTCGATCTACTAGCACCTTGGGGAAGAAGCACCACCTCCCTCTTATGGCTCCCCCTCGCCCTCATTCGGTTCCCCCGCACCAGATGCCACCACACCTCAGATTCATTCTATCACGAATAGCAAGGGTCTTGGAGGCGCAGAGCCGGCCAGTAATGCTTCTTCGTCAAACAGGCAGTCCACGCTCGGCGCCGCCGCATCAACCGTCGCCAATGCTGTGCCGATTTCTACCGAAGACTTGCGCGCGCAGCTTTCTGAAGCCAAAGGGCAAATTCTGAGGCTGAAACAGCAAGCCGAAGACCAAGTTCTGAGGCAGAGGAAGAGTGACGCTGTCAATCAGGATTCGAGAGAGCGTATCACGACCGGGACGACAGGCATGGGTATTCAGCAGCAACCGGCGGACGGTGTTCCAGTGCAGATTGTGGCCGCCCTGTGCTTGTTGAGCTTCCTCCTGGCTTACTTTTTCTTCTGATCGGTAGGGCTTCGTTCTTGTGCTTTCGCAGAATTTGGTGCAATCGGGGCTATGACGGTGGGTCGAGGTGTGAGAGAGCAAGTGAAGAGAGTTTCGGGTGTATCGCTTGGGCGTACCGGTTCAGGAGGGAACCCTAGCAGTGCTGCCATGGAACTACAGCGGAAAGACACCCTGACTCTAGGTAGCCTCGATCGTTTCCCTAACGCACTGTATTTTATATTTGAAACCAAAATTTGTTGATTCACGCCGAATCACAATTAAATCTAATTTCAAATATGCTATGGGAATCGAGTTAACAAAAGCTTACCCACCTTTACATCGTAGATGCAACAGTCGCGTCCTGGAAGCGCTTGAATGTCTTTCAGTTTTCCCCTCACAAAACACTGTTCTGCCGCTCATTCTCCCCAATCTCCTCCCTCCACGCCCCAACTTTTCTCCACTTTTCTTTTCTTTTTACCCGACACCATAACCCGACCTCCTTATCCCAGATAAATTGCCAAATCACCCAAATCCAGCTCTTGTGATGTGGCAACTCTTTATAGAACTCTCTTGCGATCTCATGCAATGCCGGCAAACGCGTCCATGGGACGGCGGGGAAATCGTGGTGTTCGTTATGTAAGCCCACGTTGAAAGTAAGCATGTTTAAGGGGCCATAGTAGGAAAAGGTTTCGGGCACGAGAGTGAGGTTAGAAGGGTCTTTTGCGGTCTCTGGTTGTTTGTCGAAAATGTAATGTTCGGCAATGAAGTGAGCGGCGCAGGGATGTAAGGAGCCGGCTAGGAAAGAGCTCATGACAAGGTAAGCCAGGGCATGGCCGCCAACATAGCGGGTAAGGAGCCAGTCAAACAGAACTTGAGCGAGAATGTTGAGGATGTGAATGGTGGTGAGAGGGAGCTGGTAGATCGTCATGGGGCGGAGAGCGTAGAACAGGATTTGAAAGGTGGCGAAGAAGGCTTTACCAAAGACTGAGTCTAGGAAAAAGGCTTCAAGGGTGGTGGGGAGGTCCGTGTCTAGGCCGTCGACGCCAAGGGATTTATGGTGGGTTAGGTGGTAGGGCTGTAATGTCTTTAGCTATGTCTGCCAAGGGTATTTGGTCCAGAAAAGGATCCTTACTCGGAATGCCGCACTGTAGGGTATTCCGATTGGAAGATTGGCAAACATAGCCAAAAATCTGTTCGCTAATGGGGACTTGAAGGCCAGGTTGTGGGAGATCTCATGAATCGCCAGGAAGAGGGCCTGGTTACCCGTTGCACCAACGATGTAGGCTGTGAGAAAAAACGTCAAGGAGAGTATTGGTGTATTTTGTAAGCTGGCCGCACACATCAATTGCAGAGTAACGATTGCGAGTACGCAGTACTTAGTCAATGGTTCTGGGCCGCATAGCTTGGTTACCTTGGAGCGGCATTAGCATAAAGCTAAGCGCAGCTCCTTTGGGTCAGGAGCAATCACCTCCGGGTGCGCATTGATGATTGCTTGTCTCCGTGTTCTATGCGGCTCCTCTGTATATGACCAGAAGAAATCATCGCGGTTCGACGTCCTCGGTGCTTGATCCAGCGAGCGTTGCAAGGGCGGTTTGGGATGGCTGATGGACTGCACAGTGGCAGTGACCACGGAAGAAGGCATTATAGGGGGTGTAAAAGAGGTATGTACAACTATCAATGAAGATAAGACATGTCCATAAACGTATTTTCCTCTGTTGATTTCTGTGGGGTCAACATTCAGGGTCCAGAACCGCTTTAGGCGCCAGGCGCGCCAATATCCAAATTTGGAACATTCAGAGTACAGTACGCAAAACAGAATTATTGGAAAGGCACGGTTTGAGAAAAGTCAGATTTCTTGTAGATCTATCCAATCGTGTTGGTTCGGGGATAATATTCGGTATATCATTTCAATCATGCCTCATCCATATCCGGGAGACCTGCGCCCAATTTCTCAACCCAGTCGATGTCTTTAGCATCACTAGAAATTGTCTCTATGATTCCTACCTAATAATCGTCTCCTCGACTGATAACCTCTTTAAAAGTGGGCCGCAGCAAGATGGTCTGGAGCAAGATTAGCAGTGACCTCGAGAAAGGACTTCTTGGAATGTGCTTACATGTTCGAACTGTGCAGTATAAGAGCCCTTGGTATCGCATAGTGGTGGATATGCCTCAATGATTCCACTCGAGACAAGATTGTTCAGCTGCACTTTGTCAGTAATTCCAATTCCTCCGACTGATAACAGTCGAGCAACTAACCCCAAGTAAGTATTTATCATGCCCTAGGCGGTCAAGGTATCTTCGACAAAAGGGTAGGGTTCCGAAATTTTTGGTGATGGTGTTCAAGAGACTCCTCGCCGAGGAAACCCGCAACGCCACATTTGGCGCATCTGCTTTTCTGGCGTAATGGGACGTCTCCATCTATATAATGTGAGTTTCGGAATGAACATTGAAGAGCTCAAACTGTTACATCATCTCGCACGTAACCTTTGCCGGTGCTCCCAAAAGTCTCAATGGCAAACGTCTCCCCCTCTTCCATTTTTGTTTGGTCCGAGCTTTTGACTATTGGTACACTCTTGCCTCCATGAATACTGTACTGCACGATGTCATGACCGTTTAGGTTCCGAATGCACTTCACGGGTAGCGTTTGCCCGCCAATTTCAACCTCGTAACTCTCCATTGCTTCCTGGATCGCCGCACCAATATCGCCCATTCGAACGTCGATCCCGGCTTCCTGTTAAGATTTTGATAAATCATTCAAATATCTGGGGAATTGCCCGCTTACCCTTATTCCGGTGTTGGTCGCATCTTTGACAGCGGCCAATAAGTTGTCGTATACTGGATCGAACGTCATCGTCCATGCACTATCGACAATCCGGCCGTTGATATGAACACCGAAATCCACCTTCATCACATCCTCTTTCTGTAGCACGATTTTGTTTCCTGCATTAGGCGTGTAGTGTGCCGCGCAATGATTTAAGCTGAGACCTGTAGGGAATCCCATGCCTCCCTTAATATTGTCTCCTTCCTCCAAACCGGGATGGCCTGTCAACGCTCGTACACCATCTTCAATGCCTTCAGCAACCTCCGTCAGAGTTTGCCCCGGCTTGATATTCTTTTGTGCCCACTGCCTGACTTGTCTGTGGATCTCCGCACCTTGCCGGTAATCGCTAAGGAAATCCGTATTCATTCGGTCCAGATGGCGCTTCTCTTCATTGGTAGTGCGGAAAGCATTCTCATTTCTGTAGTCCACTATTTCACCCTCAGGATATTGGCCGTCTGTAAATAAACTAGATAGCACAACCCGTGGGGGCGAGCTCTGCCTCTTCGCCCCACTCGCTCCACCCTTCTTCTTTCTTGGCTTTCTCTTTTTCTTCTTTTTAACAGCTGAAGAACCTTAGCATCTTTATATAGCTTCAAGAGTTTTACCATGGACTTACCGCCTCCATCGCCAGCCCATCCCGCGTCTTCTTTGTCGTCATCGGAGTCCTCATGGTCATTTCCATCAATCCCAACCGTCACGGAGTGGCCGTTGACCTGCCCATTGGCATCTTTGCACTTATTCACTACCTGGACTGAGTTGAGGCTCTTGCAAGACGACTATACTGGAGAAGGCTTACGTTTGACCTTTTGGAGGTCATCGGCAACCTGAGATGCCATGTTATCTCGTAGCTTCGATCCTTGGAAAAGCTTTGATGTTCTATTCGAAGTCTGTCGGTTGTTACGAAGGCCACACGTATGATATTTTATGGTGGGGTCAAGACTCGGCAGGACTTGCCCTGGTTGACTTCACTCAAGTGTACCCGTACCGACAACGTCATTACGCGTAACCGCACACCGTAAGGTACTGTATGTCAGTCTCCAAGAGAGTACTCCTACACATTGGCACTATACCACGTTCAAAGAATGACTCCTATCTCATTCAATCTGAAGCAGATATATTCCGAAGATTATTCGGCATGAGGAATGCCACCACGCTACGCATCTTTTCGAGTCAGCTGTGTCCTACCACAACTGTGGCGTACGAAGTCGGCGCCGTTCCACGCAGGAGCAGTATGGAGGACCGATACCTCAGATCACTACAAGGTCCTAGGCCTTGACTCAACTGCCTCTGTTTCAGACATCAAGAAGTATGTGGGGCCTCATGTTCTCCAGGAGCTACATAGATTGCTGTTCTAAGTCTACCAGCCAATTCTACTCCCTATCAAAAGTCCACCACCCCGACCACAACCCAAACGATCCAGAAGCCTCAACCCGCTTTGTAGAAATCTCAGAAGCCTACGCCATCCTCGGTAGCCCCCAGAAGCGTGAACGCTATGATCGAGAAAACAGACGTGCTTCTGATGGGCCCCAAATACATGAACGCCAAGGCTCGCATTCAAGCTCCGCCCCATTTGGATCTCGACCGGCAAGTGGACTAAGTAGAAGACGTGCCCAATTTCGAGGCCCACCACCGAGCTTTTACCGTAGCGGCGGTTGGGGAAACCTAGGGGCGAAGAGGCGGTCACAGGCAGAATCTACAGCTTCTAGAGCAGCTGATACGGCTGCAGGATCTATAAAAGCTGGCTCGAGAATGGGTCCGGGTGGAGGTTTCGGGCCAGGTGGGGCGCAAGCCGGCCGGGACAACGACGTACCACATTTTGACCGAGATGCGCATCATAAGATGCAAGAGCAGCAGGATGAAAGGAGGCGGCGGAGACTTGAGGATGAAGCGTTCTACAGTGGAAGTGGTGGGGGTGTATGGATTAACTTCGTCATGCTGAGCGGTGTGGTGGCTTTGGCTGGTTCTTTGCCCTTGATGTTCGGAAAAGGGCCCGGAAAGGACAAGGAAGACCTATGAGCTTGTTGCCTCAGGACCTCAGACTCGAGTCGTTGGGTAATTTAATTATATTAGGTTCGATTCCTAACAGCGCTGGTACAATGGTGTTGTGGTTATCTTTCTCTTCTCAGACGTGTTTCCGTGGCTAAGCCCCTTCGGGTTAACCTCTCCCCCTAAGCCCCTTTGGGTTAGCGACCCTCTGGATGACTTCGCGGCCTGAATACGGGTAACACGTCTGAGCGCAAAACTCCGTAATTTTGCCAGATCTGCCTTATTTTGGTGCGCGCCCGTACAAATTTTTTACCTTACGTTAAAAATCATCAACTTTCGACTTCGAGACGCAATCATCAACGCAACACATCTATTCTTTAAATATCGACAACTGAAATCAATACTAATATATCTATTCTATCGATTAATATAAATTCTAGATACATGTTCCGTGGAAAATTAAGTATAATCTCTGGTGCGCGATGATGACCTGGTTTTTATCCATATTTCCAACATCATTTCCAAAGTTTCAAAGATATGCTAGGTTCATTTTCCATTGCTCGGTGAGTTCAGCTGCTCGTTCGACTGTCCGAGCATATTTTGAAGACTTTTCAACGGTTGAAATATAGTTCTGTAACGACTCGATCGTTTATTAAATAGGTAGGTCCTCAGTAGATAAATAGGTAGGCTCTCAGTAGGTAGGTAGGTAGACCTTTAGCAGGCAGGTAGGTAGATACTCAGCAGGTAGGTAGGTAGGCCCTCAGTAGGTGGGTAGGTAGGTAAATTTGGTAGAGAGCCATGAAGAGAGTCATATTGTTGTCGGGATTGGGTAGGGTTTCCTAGCCAATAAGCCCTAGGGATTTCGGCACATGTTAATCTCTAGCTCCGACACTCTATCCGAACACTTCCGGTACCCGAGCAAGCCTACAGAAGACTCAGCCCTCTTTGTTTGCTCTAATAAATACAGCTCGGATTCCGCTTTGGCTCTTCCTTCTGTATTCTTAGTATCCTAGTTATAGCTACCTCTATTGACTCAAATATTCTAGCCAGCTAGGCCTTACGTCACTGCAGTGAGGCTAGATTCTAGGCACGGTCCCAACACATATTTGATGCTCGGTAGGGATCAAATTTGTTTTTTGAATATGAAGCAATTTGAAGCTTGGTAGAAAACCATGTAGGAAGCCATATAGGTACGAGGTAGATGATCATGTAGGTGAGTAGGTAGGTGAGCATGTAGGGTGACAAGTAGGTAGGAAGCCATGTAGGAAGCATTGTTTGAAGCACTGTTTGACGTGTGTTATGCGCCCGACCAATGCGTATTTTGAAGCATGTTGGGAGTTCGATAGAAAGCTCGATAGGAAAGTTTGGTGGGGGATTGAATGATGATCGAAAGTCTTGAAAATTATTTACACAGCACATATTTCGTTAAATCAATAAATACGTTAGATAGAGCATATAAAGATGTGTCTTCGACAGTATAATTCTTTGCACTTAATTATCGTGATGCTATCAGAAAACGCGCGAGATGTCGTCGACGTCGATTACTCGAACCTGGGAAAAATACAGGGTCCTGGACTCCCTGTGCGTAGTAAGCACCAGCTAACCCCGTTAGGGGTTAGTACACGTCTGAGAACTGAGGCAAGCTCAATTTGTTCCTGTATCCATGGGAGGCTAGTTCTGAACATACGTAACATATTATCCACTGACTCGTACCATACATTACCTGCTCTATGCTGCCGTCCCAAATTGCTTATTAAAAAGTCAAGTGCGACCTACGGACGCGGCAGTACAAAATCAAGGACCGCTATGTACACGGCGATCTTCGATTTGAGCCCACGTCATCCCAATGAAAGAAGAGTCGGTATGAACAATCTATCAGATATCAGAACGAAGGTAAGCGCGCTGTGGCTTCTACTTGTCCCCTTACGCCGCACCAGCTGCTACAACGATCAAACATCTCATAATATCTGCGTTCAAGATTCAAATGTAAAGCTCATACCAACCTGTCGATCATTAGCGACTGTCACTGCAGACCGATAGTGAGATCCGTACCTTGTGGGCGGATTCATTGAGTTTCTGAGTATCAAGGGAAGCTCCGAGACCAACGTTGATCCCTGGTCGAAGTAACACGTTGTAGGCTAGTGCGGCAATACCCCGATCATTGACTTTGGCCTGTGTTCGAAAGCAATCAGCTGAATGTATGTCAAAATTTTGAACGGGATGATCATGCCTTAGCGAAGGAGGTGGGGTCCAGGCGGTATTTGCTGGCTACTTCGAGTCCGACATTGTTGCTGCTTTTGGAGTCCCATGTGGCCTTAGCTCCAGCTTCGACCTCTGAGTTGACCTTGTGGTAGTATGAGGCCGCAAACACGCTCAAGTTGTTCGTAGCTGTAATGGCAGCGCTGTATTGAGGAACAGAGTATCCTATGGCCGCTGAATATCTCGTAATACTAGCTTTCTGCACATCATAACCTGCCTCTGCGCCGACCAAGAATCCCTCATGGCCGAGCACAGCATCAATATTGGCGGTGGGGCCTCTAAGCACGTCAAAAAAGGCACGCGCATGGAAATTAGGCTGCTTGAACTGGAGGTTGAGCTTGGCATTGAATTCTTGCGATTTTGGCTGGAATTGCGTCAAGACTTCAGCTTTCAAGCCTTTAGCGAGAGGGTCGGTCAACTCGAACTTTGTGTCAAGTAGGTTTGTCGTCGTCCACGCTTGGGTGAGGGTCAATCCTGTAGAACGGTAAATTATCAGCAATACTGCGTGTCCACGTTCAATGGTAATCTGATAGTGAACATTGCAGGTCTGGACGTTTTGGGAGTATGTAACGAAGCGCAAGTAATTGAAAGGTGTACCAGTTGCTGCATCCGTGTATTTGCCCTCAATCTAACACAATCTGGTCATCAGTAATTCCTTGGAGGTAGGAATCATCCTACAAGGGACAACTTACTGCACCGCCAGTAGGGCCATCATGAGCAGATTTCCCTTTGACGTTGAAGCTCACACCATTGGGGGCTTTGGACTTAACCTCAAGCGCGGCTATATTCGGTCAGCTTGAAGGGAATGTGGAGACATCATAGGGATATCGACATGCCAGCTGCGGTATGGTAAAAGTCTTTGTTAAGAAGCTGCAGTGTTAGGTGTTAGCGTATGTATGCATGCATTTGGACGATGAACCTACATCGTTGGACGGCTTGGCAATATCGGAGAACGCTGGGATAGACATTGTGGCGGCTCTGACCTGCGGCCGGTACTTAAGTTCGACTTGTTGGTTGAGGATTCCTGTTGTTGTCAATCTCTCAAAAGTTGAAAAGAGGTAAGCAAAAGAAACCCGAAAATTGGTATTACTCCGGGTCACATCGGCCCGAGACCTAGAACTACCTCCTTTCAACCTTTCCAACACAGGAAAGGTTGTGTTCTCATGCGCCTATAAGCGACCTCAATTGATAGACGCGTTAGCGAAGGACTACGATCATTATGAACCAGAACTCTACAAGCTCGACTATCAAATGGAGCAGTTAAAAACTAACATTAATGACAAGCGTGATGCACCTTTCCAGATTCGATCTCAAAGGCTTGGGTAGTCGAATTAATGCTCAATACTTGAGGCTCTAGATCTAGCCCAATGAATGCTTCAAGAGTTGTGGTGCTTGCTTTGCTCATTCCCACCATCTTAACGTCACACGATGGAAGATAATCTGCCGCAACCGGCTTGCTGCCTCTAAAATTTTCGACCAGGAGAAACTTGAAGCTCAGTTTAACATCTTAAGAGAAAGGGCATGCATAACTGAGAGGTGCGACAAAACCGTGGTGTTATCGACATCAAGAGAGTCTAGTACTAGTATGTACAAATTCCAGGCAATCCCGAGGGGATTCGAGAATAGGCCGAACTTGGTAAAGACTCCGGTCATGATTTCTTATCATCGTATCTGGCGACATGTGTGGCAATAGCACTATGAATGCTTAGCATCATTTCATATCACAGGTCAGATGTCTCACCGTCCACTAGGGTCTGTCTGTGTTGTCCAGGTAGGCTTCCATCGCATTACTGTTGAGGCACATTGAGGTGGGAAAAGCTCATCGAACATCATGCGATACCAGTATGCTTCTTTGGTTTCTGGGATGTCGTTGCCCCACTCAGGCTTGGGGTTCTTCATCTGGTCGTCAGATACATGAGTTTCCGCATTTTCTTTTAACGCGTCGATCCAGCCGTATCCGACTCCATCACTGAACTGTTCCTTCTGCCGCCACAAAATCTTATCTGGGAGATAAGGCTTCGAGTCCGGCTCATCACTGGTATTGAATGCCTGACGTAAGATGTATTTTTCAATGCGAGATTTTGTAACTAACTTCTCCGCAGGGTCAATGCTCATCACAACATCCAAGAACTAACCTTATTAGTAAGTCTCACAGTGGCTATACTAGATTTACTAACTTGCTTGTCGAGGAACGGTACTCGAGCTTCCACGCCCCAAGCTGCTGTGGATTTATTAGCTCGCAAGCAGTCGGATAGGTGGAGGTTTTTGATCCGTTGAACGGTTTCGGCATGGAATGCTTTCTTGTCAGGTGCAGCGTGGAAGTAGAGGTAGCCTCCAAACATTTCGTCGCTCCCTTCTCCACTGAGGACCATTTTTACTCCCATAGCCTTGATCTTGCGACTTAATAAAAACATTGGCGTTGAGGCACGGATCGTTGTTACGTCATACGTCTCAAGGTGGAGGATTACATCTGAAAGAGCATTGAGACCGTCGTCAGTAGTGAAAGTGAAACTGTAGTGCTTTGTACCAAGGAATTTGGCCACTTCCAGAGCAGCTTTGGTATCTGGTGAATTAGGGAGACCGATCGAGAAGGAATGGAGTTGAGGGAGCCATGTCACTGTCGATAACTCGTCTTCATCGTTGATTCCAACGAGTTCTTCGGGTGATTGCTGCTCATGATCGCCATGCCCATTGGCTTTACCATTCTGCGACGCCCGGAGTCTCAAGGTCTCTCTTTGTGCTATTGAAGCGACCAGACTTGAATCCAGACCGCCAGACAGAAGCACACCATAGGGAACCTCTGCCATCAATCGCTTGCGCACAGATCGTTCCAATGACTTCCGTATCAGCTTGTAGTCGATAGGCGTCGAAGGGACATTGAGTGGATCCCACCATGCAGGCAGAAAATACCGCACTGTCGAATTCGTATTTGAATCGTAGATATGACCCGGAGGAAACGTTATGATCTTATCACACACAGGGTGCAAGCATTTCAATTCGGATGCGAAATACACTGCACCAGGGGTTTGACTTGACCATCCCTGATAGAAGCTGGTGATTCCAATTGGATCCCGCGCAGCCACAATACGGTCTGCATTTTTGTCGTACAAAACCCATGAAAACATGCCATCGAGAAACTTAGGGGAGTTGGTTCCATGTTCCATGTACTATAGCCCATTAGCCATGGCACAGCTAATGCTTTAATTGAGCATACCAAGGGTATTATGACTTCGCAATCTGAATGAGTTTTAAAATTGTAGGGTTCTTTAAGTTGCTTCCGCAGAACCCTGTGGTTGTATATTTCACCATTAACAGCTAGCGCCAGCGAGCCATCCTCGTTGACAAGAGGTTGAGCTCCACTCTCTGCTCACATGTAAGCGTTATGCGTATATTCTCATCATACTACTGACCAACGCCGACAATACTGAGCCGCTCATGTGCCAAGACTGCTTTCTCATCAGCTTCTTCACTCAACGCGGTGAAGAGACGTTTTACTTGTGGTGTTCGCTATGAAGTTGCCGCCTGAGCGCTATCAGAACGTTCATCCTCACCAGTGCCACTAGACTTGCTTACTCCAATCGGGACCTCGGTGGCGGACGCTGCAAATCCCATTAACATGTTTGGTTGATAAGCATTTTGAAGAAGGCTCACGCTTTAGCCATACGCAACGCGGTAGGCTTAAACTTCTGCACATCTGGGTGGCTGCAACATGTTAAAATATTCTAGGCTTATGCATTATCTGCATCGCAGACATGTTTACTAACCAGTGGCATGCGAATATGCCGCACATGTCTTTTCTTTCAGATTACTAACCAGTAATGTATGCAGTTGCAAACTTGAACCCTCTTCAACCTGGACGATTGTTTGCAAAGCAGGGAGATAGTATATGTTGGTGTAGGTAAAACAATTTTTTAGAAACAGGCATGTTTGGCCAGAGCCAATTTTGGTCGGAGATTAGATAAGATAAGGGTAGGACCACTATCTCGACATTCTACAGACTAGAAGATAGGACGCGACAATTGAGCCGCGGCAAGGCTCATCCATATTCAGGATATCCCAAACCACAGTCTCGCACAGCTTGAAGACGTGCAAACGCCTTGAAACCCCAATTTTCAGTCCCTCCAATCCTTGACCTTTCGCCCCGGAACTCCTAGGCTTGAAAAAAATCCTTGGTCAATGCCCCCATAGTGGAATATCCCCTTCCCTTGAAAACTCAGAGGTAGCGAACAGAGAGCTGGTAAATGGGAGGCAGGACTCAATCCGCGCAGTTCATGGCGCTGGATTTTCTTTAACAATATGCTTAACCTTTTTTTCGTAGGCTTGGCGATCCTTCTTAAAGAGATTGTAGGCTTCAGCTTGAGCTGGCGATTCGGGATTAGGATCGTTCAGCAAATCTTGAATGCCAAGAAGGATCTGCTTGATTGTGATCGCTGGCTTCCATCCCTCCTCTTCGTTCAAGATGGACAGGCAAACCGTTCCCGAAGGATATACATTTGGGTGGAACAGAGGCGGTATGAATTTGCCTACAGATAAGTCAGACAATCTTCTAACAGAGTTATAGTGGTCAGTGCAGACATTTGGGCGGTTTGGTTGGGTATTCTAGAATGATATATCAGCTTCGTCTTACCGTGTCATACGGCCTGCTGTGATCATACCATCAGGAAATAGAACATCCAGCTTGAACAGCCCACCTTCCCAAAGTGTTTTGTCCTTCCCCGGCACTCCGCATTCCCATTTCTTGAGGTCCAATATTCCTTGCGGTGTACGTGCAGGTTTCGCAAAAAAACCGAAAGGATGGTCGCGGCGCCACTGCTTCCTGGAATTTACAGTGAGATTAGAACGATTGCTCGGTTGCGTCTCAGTCTCAGAGGGCGCCTTCACGTACCGCTCTTCCTGTAAACGGTTCTGGCAGAGCGACATGTTGGAAAGCTGGGTGACAGAGTGCTTTCGATTATAGTAAAGTATGAAGGTAAGACAGAAAACGTGTGGAGAGGCGATCAGTGGGGAATTCACTGAGAATAAGCCTCTGAGTAGTTGAGTGTTTGCGGTGTTTGTTTGTGATATTACTGGAGTGAAAGCAAAACGGGTCTTTGCATCCTGTATAAGCGAGAACCCCCCCTCTACCTCATGCCTGTAGGTCGAACTTTGGTTTAGAGCCTCGGCATGTCATGGCTTGCTGCAAGAATTGTATTGCAATATCCCTTTGGCCCTAGATCGTAATCTGAACGACCCAAACACAGATTGCTCATAAAATGATAGCAAGTCGCTCATGAGCGACAACGCTACCAAATTATGGAAAAGAAGCAAAGCCGAGGGGACACACAAGACGCAAACGCCGAGCCTGTACCGGCAATTAGGTCACATCCCACAGCAGAAGACGCCCCAGATCCAGACGAGGACGACCTGGATGATCTAGATGGTACAATCTGGTGGCCTATTCCTACCAAATAAGCAGCAACTAAATCTGCAGCAGACTTGCTTGACGATTTTTCGACGGCAAAGCTTGACACGCTCCAAGATGGCAAAGAGCCATCAGGATCTGACCAGCAATGTCCGGAACAATCCCATCTCGACCGTTCGGATACGGCCGTTACTGAGTTCAGCAAGCAGCTTCAAGAGCAGATGGCGGCGCTCATAGGTGATGCGGACGAATCGCCTGAAATGAAACGGGAAATTGAGGCTATGATGCAGGAGCTCGGCGCCGCGGCGGACCCTGGGCGTGTCAGTGAGTTGGAAGTCGGACCTGAGAATAAGAGTGCCGTCCCTGGCGCAGAAGAGTCCTTTCAAGAAACAATACGTAAGACCATGGAACGAATGCAAGCCTCCGGCGAGCAGGCCACTGCGGCGGCAGCATCAGAAGATCAAGATGATGTCCTTGCCCAGATGCTCAAGGAAATGCAAGGCGGTGGCATCGAAGGTCACGGAAATGAGGAGGATTTCTCCGCAATATTGATGGGCATGATGAAGCAATTAACGAACAAAGAGATACTGTATGAGCCCATGAAAGAATTACATGGTAAATTTCCTGCTTGGATGAGCAAGAACAAGGATAGTACAAAGCAGGAAGACTTAATAAGATATGAAGAACAGCAGAGACTAGTAGGAGAAATTGTTGGGAAATTTGAAGGTGACGGGTATTCAGACTCGCATCCTGCAGATAGGGAGTACATTGTGGAGCGAATGCAACAGGTATAGTGGTGCGTCCCAAACTCATTTTGCCGCAGGGTTAATCAGATCATCAGATGCAGGCAGCTGGCAGTCCTCCAGCAGATCTTGTTGGCGATATGAATGCAGCACAGGAAGCTTTGGGAGATCTTGATACAGATTGCGCTCAACAATGACAAGGTTGACACGTCGACAAACGTGCCATGATGTGTACAGCAAGATGTACAAGACATGGGTATTCCAACAAACATGCCGAATTGCGCCGTAACTCCACCAGTCCAACGTATCCTATCCATGCCATCTTCTCTGGCGCTTACACAGGTCGGACCTCACAGTCGGACTTTACTGAATCCCACTAATCCGCTGACATATCCATCTCTTGGCCTGGACACCTCGCGGATGTCGAACAGCCATCAGTACCCTTGTCTCCTCCCTCTACCTCTGAGACAAGCTGCATAAATAAACCATCATAATCTTCATCTTCACTTCCATATTCATTCGTAAGAAATTCATGATCGTCGGTTGGCTGGGCAGCCTGTTCCACTAGGTATATTGAAGCTTCATATTCGTTGTCCATTTGCGATAGCACATCATCCACTACTCTCTTCTCTAAGATAGGCCGTGAGACAGCATATCTGGTAACGATGAGTGCGAAATTCTTACCTGGTCCAGAAGCGGGGTCAAGCTCAACTTCCATCTCCTCCGGAACTGTTGGGGCAGAACGAGCCTGCTCTATCTCCCATTGTTTCTGTTGTGAAAGGAAATCGTTTCTGAGTATCTATATGCGCACCGTTAGCCACACGGTATCGGACATGGAGAGAGTGTGCGGTACTTGGTCTGCACGTGAGTCCCATCTTCGGTCATCCCCATTTCGCTTGACTTTGGTCAAAAAGACTTGACGTCGCCGATCCTGCTCACCACCCCTTTGTAGCAGCAAGGATCGGGATTTTGCGCGTTGTTTATGGTTAGTTACCTTACTGGCCACTTTCGTAAATGGCGCCATTGATGGAGAATATTGACAAGCATAAGGATTGCATAGTGTCAGTGGCGATGGCTTCAGAGGCGCGTGTCCCAACACGTATGAGTGTACACTGATGGAGAACATAGTCCAAATCAGGTAGAGCTCGATATGAACAGAAGTTATCGTGAGTCTGGATCTGGCGCGCGTTCGCGTCATGGAATTATAATACCTTATCGATTAGAGTCGGAAGGGGATTGATATGGGTGCGACTCTGCCTTGGTTCGAGGACTAACCTATATCACGACACGCAGTCGTATCATTATTTTGCGTGGAGACAGCAACGTGTTTGGATGCTTCTCATCAAAGCAAGATCTTGAAGCTGCATGTTTACTGCATAGGGTAATTGCCTCGTAGGATTTCAGGACCACTACAAACCGAGGAGCTATGCACTTTGTTCTCAACTCAAACCATTATAAGTATCTACAGACGGTGGATTGACAGTAGTGGGTCCGTAAACCTGTACCAGCTTGTGAGATTCGTCCATACTCGCGTTACCCGCTCTATACCAAAACACCCCGTATAACATTAAGCGCTATTTGTGTAAAAAGAAGACTCCTTCCTTTTCCCATCCAAGTAAGACAGCCGCTAAAAGTTTGATGCCGTGTTGACCGGTCCAGCTGGGTTATGATACTGCTCCAAATTCGATCTGAATGGACTGGTGCCACTGACGCTGCTCCTCTTTTCCAAACCGGAGGACCCCGGGTGGGAATCCATGAGATCATTATCCTCGTCAGCGTTGTGTCTTCTCCTGCCCCAAATCCTCCACGCCACTACCGCAAGTCCACCAAAGAGGATTGCACCTCCAATACCGACGACAACACCAATGATGATCCGCCTCTGAGATGGTTGGAGGCCAGAACTACCACTTGAGCCGTTACTTCCGTCAAGGGTCGGAGCGCTTGTGGATGTTGTTGAAGAAGTCGAAACCGCCACAAGACCAGTCGTGGTCGAGACATAGGTGAAGGTGTTGCTCCCGCTTACCGTAACAACCGTCGTAACTATCTGCTGAGTCCTGCTGCTGACAGACGTTGAGACGGACACGGTTGGTTTGCTGGAAGCTGAGGATTTGGAATCTGTAGATGCAACTCCTCCGGTAGATGGCCCAGACGTTGAGGATAATGAGGACTGGGAATTCGTTGTAGAGGACTGAGAGGTCGACGACGGCACAGATGACGGAGCCATGGTCGTACTGTCTGAACTGCTAGTTGAGGGTGAGGTTGCTGTTGTTAACACCGAAGAGCTTGGGGATATTGTTGAAGGAGAAGGAGATGATGAAGAGCCTGAGGTAGCACTAGAGCTCGCAGATGAGGTTGGTGTGGGAGTGGACGAGGCTCCTGTGCTTAGAGCACCTATGATCTGTCGGCGTTGAAGAGCGGCGTCTACATTAGAGGCGGTAGTTATCGAGAGTAGCGAAAGGAACAGAAAGAACAGAAAGTGCGTGACTCCAGAGTTGAACATGTTGGGTGACTCTGAGTAGAGGAAGGCTCAGCGCGTTGTTGAGGCGAGGATGTGAGTTGCGCTCTAACAAAGACGGTGGGAAGAAACCCCGAAAACTGTTGTTGAAAGTGACAGATATTATTGCTGAGTGAATGAACGAAGACAGCGACAGGATGATGGAATGAAGAAGTTATTTGTATTGTTGTGGTGGGAAGGGCGAAACGGTAAGGTACTGCATGTAAATTACGGTATTCTACCTTGGTAGTCTTCTGCAGCCGAAAATAGCTTCCGGACTGTCACTGGCGACTGGCTGGCTCGGCTGACTTGATGGGCCTGGTGGTACTCCGTACTTGGTACTACCTACCTTACCTTACATGTGCACCTCGTATAGAACTCAATGATTGTGCCT
>JAABUL010003611.1_pt1 | contig 22590 bp, 40 predicted proteins | sample 5559151 | NCBI WGS metagenome assembly JAABUL01 (sample SAMN10711876, study PRJNA513368) | rock metagenome | isolation source: Antarctica rocks | place: Antarctica: Victoria Land, Pudding Butte sud | reverse complement strand
CACGTCAGCCGCCACGTCAGCACACGTCAGCATGATGACCTCATCCTCCCTGTTCCGCTCAGCCACCGACCTCAGCCCACGTCAGCTCCACAGGACCCCCCCCCCCCCGCCCCCCCCCCCGCCCCCCCCCCCCCCCCCCCCCCCCCCCCCCCCCCCCCCCCCCCCCCCCCCCCCCCCCGTCCTTGGATAGTGTGACGCAGCAATGCCTTTGTGCATGAAATGGAACACGAACACGCGTGCCTACGAAAGGCGTCACCTGCAGCAGCGTGGAGGCCTCGGGGTTCCAGCACTCCTGGGGCCGCCCGTTCCAGGTGTTGAGCAGGCTCAGGCACACGTAGCCGTTCTCGTACAGGTTGGGGTTGACCCGCAGGCCCCAGGACCGGTACCACACCTGCATTAGATCCAAAAAGCAAACTTTTCTAGACTTGCTTGCTGAGGCTCGGGCTGAAGCGCAGCTACATTTCACTGCTCCTGGCCCTGGCGCAGAAATGGCTGGGCAGACACCCTGAGATAGCCAGACACCCAGAAATGGCTGGGCAGTCCCGCAACACAGCCCAGGAATAAATAAAGCATGGCAGGCGCGAACCTGCGGTGGGGTCGCAGGGTAGTCGTGCGGCAGCTTGATGTCGAAGAAGAACAGGCCGTCGTGGTAGGGCGTGCCGGCCGGCCCCACCATTGCCGCGCGCAGCAGGTCCATCCTGGAGCAGACAGGGGTGCAGGTGGCGCAGAGCGCGTCGAGAAAGTCATGATACCGCACTGCGACAGGGCCCACCATTGCACACTGCACCTGTGCTTGTTTGTGGGTGCGAGACCGGGTGCTGGACCAAAGAAGCCAGCTGACGTGCGGGCCAGCTGACGAGCGGTTTTCCTGTCCGTCGAGTCAGTGCAGAATGTGAGCGTCTGAGAGCGCACCTGGACTCGTAGGCGCGCACCCAGATGGTGGGCGGCAGCTCCCGTAGCGCCTCCCACTCTCGCCGCACCCGCTTTGCGAACGCCCTGCAGGGAACAGCAATCCGTCTTTGATATCTTCCCACACCTCAGCGTTTTTTACTGCTCGAAATGCAGCGCCTGCCACTTGCGCCGCGTCCGCCCAGCATAAGATTGGCAGTGACAGTAAGGGCTTTCAAGTCGAATCAGTTTTGATTGCAGCAGATGGGGCGGCAGCTCCCGCAGCGCCTCCCACCTGCGCTGCACCCGCTTCGCAAACGCCCTGCATGGAGTCGACAGTGAGTTTCCATCAAACAACCATTTTCTTGTGGTGTCTGTGCAGATGCGCGGGGGCAGCTCGCGGAGCGCCCCCCCCACTCCCGACGCGCCTGCTTGGCGAATGCCCTACGGAAACGAGATCCATGTTTCAGTTCAGCTCGTGCGGCGCCTCCCTAAGATTGTCCCTCTGGCAGTGCCCCGCTGAGTGTTCTACAACACATATGTGAAGAACTCATCTGGGAACAGACAAGACACTCACCTGAGATTGGTCGCCTGCTGCGGCGCCTCGCCGAAGTGGTGGCTGTCCGGCTCCTCCAGGACATCGAATTGCGGGAAAACGAGCGGCGCCTTTGCGGCCGAGCCTGTGCCCTCTGCTGCAGATTCACAGTCTCCCGCTGCTCCCGCCGGTGCAGCGCCATCGAGCGAGTCTGCTGGCACGGCCGCTACCGAGGCCGCCGCGGCGGCGGCACCGCGGTCGCCGCTGCGGCCCCGGCTGCCGTTGCGCGCCGGCGGCGGGCTGAGGCTGCGGCCGCCACTGCGCTGCTGCGGCGCAGCCGAGGCGGCGGCCGCCTCCGAGGCGGCGGGCACTGGCGGCGCCGCAAGCGAAGTGGCCGCTGTGGACGCGCCGGCGGACACTCGGGGCGGCGCAGCCATGCCCGCTCCGAGCTCTTTCCCGAAGTTGGCGTCAACCCTGCACTCCCATGAGATTCCAGTGTGGGACTGCCAAGTGAGACAGCACCTGCATCGGCAATTGCAAGCCCGCCAGGCGACGCTGCAGTCGGTCAGCACGCCCACCTGCTGTCCATGGGGGCCCTGCCGCCGCGGCGCCTTTCGGACGGTTTATCAATGAAACAAATCTGAAACCTCAAGACTTCTCACCAGTCATTGGCGACGCTGCAGCCGCTCAGCACAAATGCCGTCTTCACGTCCGTAGGGTCCCAGCCGTGGCGCCGAACGAGCACCGTGAACCGCCGCCGCATCGCGGGCGTGCCAGATTCCGCCCCGCAGTCACCGACTTCGCCGCCGGGGTCTTCAGCCGCGTCCCCATCTTCCCCGACCTCGATCCGCTGGTACTCGTCCATGATCTCGTTCCACATCTGCGACTGCGGCAGCTGCGCCCGCCGCGCCGCTTCGCCTGTTCGGGTTGTCCATCACCTTTTTCAGACTGAAACCCTCTTTGTGAATCTGATCTCGACTCTTGTCTAAATGACAATGCGAGGCGGCTGCATCCGCCGCGCCGCTTCGCCTGTCCGGCGGTCCGAGTTCGCAACTTACAGTTTGTATCAAGTTCATCATCATCATCATCCTCTGCACAACCGTCTGTGATAATTGGGTTCGATAGCTGCGCAGCCATCGGCATGCTTCAACCGTCCTGGTACTACCCAGAGCAACAACTCACGCACAGAGTTTGACATACTGCTGTGCAACACCTATGCTGCTGTCAGGCAGCATGCGAGCCTGCCACGAGTCGGCAGCTGGACTGCGCGGTTGGGGAAAATCAAGAGGGCATAAAACCACCAAGAAGCAAAAATGACGGCACACCTGCCGGCAGCGGCGGCGGCCATGGCCCAGAGCCGTCGAGAGGAATCTGCGGCGCGGCTGCTGTGGCAGTCCCCGCTGCGGCGGCGCCGCCCGCGGCATCGGCAGCCGGGCGCTCGTTGGCGCGCAGGATGCGGCGCGCCTCGTCTGAGGCCGCCTGTTCCGCCGCACGCGCCCCCGCATTGTCTTCCGCGGCCACGGCCGCGCTTGCAGCCGGCTGGCCGCCGACGGCGGTAGACGCCGCTGCAGCGTCGCGCCCGAACAGGGCTGCGTCACAGCGTGCAGCACTGTCAAACAACGGATCAGAGCCTATTTTTCTGGCGTCTTCTACGCCACTGCACTGGGGCGGGCCGTCTGTTTCCCTTCGCAGCAGGCTCTGTGCCTCTTCTCCCGGCCAGTGATGCGGCTATGCCGACACCGCCAACTAGGTATAGGATCAGCCGACAACACTTGCAGAGACAGCAATGCACAATGTACGGCAACAACGGATCGGCTTGAGGCTCGACACGAGGCTCGCAAATTCAACAGAGTGAAAAGTAAGAGCAGGAAAAATTCATCCGTCGCCACATCTCTGCATCAGCGACTCGCACTTCAAAGCAAAGCTGGGAACTAATATAGATCAACATCAACATACGAAGAGAACCAGAGAGAAAAAATAGACGATACAGAGGGATCTCACAGCGCGCGATGACGTCGAAGGCGCTGGTCAGGCCCGACATGACGCCGGCAGCAGGGACATTCGTTTTCACATCTCATTGCTGCAGAATGACGCAGGATTTCGTAAGGCAGCTACGGAGAAATCAGCGGAGATAGTGAAATCAGACTCACAGCGCGCGATGACGCCGAGAGCGCTGGTCAGGCCCGACATGACGCTGGCGGCCCCTGACGCCGCCGCCGCTGGCGCATCGCCATTTTCTGCACCCTGCAGTATACAGCAGGCGATCATTCGTTCAAAGTTGTTGAATTGCAAACTTGTTGTCTGACGATGTCACCGTCAGCAGATAGGTTGTGCTGCAAATGCACTGTGCGTCCGTGCCAGCGCATGCTAGCAACAATTGCCATTCATGGAACCATCGATGAAAGCTCAAGGCGCGCACTGGGTCCGCTGCCGACATCAGCATCTGCGCCATCCAGGTGGCGTTTGGCAGCGGCCCCACCGGCGGCGGTGGCAGCGCCGGCGGCAGCCCGGTCGGCGGCGGCGGCGCATCCGGATCTGGCGGCCCTGTAGCAGCAGACAGACCATGCATCAGCACGCATGCGCTGTGCTTTGCATGTTCACGATGCGTTCAGAATGTGTAGGCCTTCATGGCAACCTGGCGACCCTTCATACAGTGCCTGCTGCGCACAACCGGGCCGACCATTTGAGATGCACAATTTTGATGTGCTGCTCAAGCCACGATGTTACACGGACATGCAGGCAGCAAGCGAGACTTTGCAGAGTGACTCAGCGCTGCGGAGACAGCTGCGATAGGTGTGTGAACACGACCTCCCAAGGGTGCGTCTCCTGCAATCCGAGGCACCTGTCAAGTTCTGCTTGTTACCGGCGAGCTGCTGCCGTCAAAGGCAGAGCTGTATAGGCTTCTGCCCCAATCGCAGACCATCCAACGGCTCAAGCCTGTTCTCACAGCCTGTACAGCACACTTCATGCCAAGCACTGCACAATGATTATAACACTGTGATTTATCGAGGACATCGCAAGCTGGAGAAGGATGTCGGAACTTGCAGCTTGTGTGGTGTCGGATGCGCTCTCTAGTAAGGCCTTCTGACTGCGCTGGCTGGGGTTTTAGGGTTTTGAGCAGGAGCGACAGCTTACATATGAACGCAAACGAATGCAGACCTTGTTGCTGGCGCTGCGCCTGAAGCTGGCCGAGCCGCTGAGTCATCTGGTCGATGAAGAGCTTCCAGCCTGGGTCTGCATCCTCGCGCGCCTGTCGCAGTACCTCGAAAAATTCCGCTATGCTGGCGACCGGCTGCGTAAAGAAACAGATGTCAATGTCAGTGTAGACTATTACACTGCACGGCGGTTGAAGTTTGGAGCACTGCGGACGCCGCAGCACCTCCAGCAGCTCCGCCATGCTGGCAGCCGGCTACGGAATAGAAACAACAGGTGTCACATTCGTGATTCCTAAAGTCGATATTGGGTTGTAGCTCGTCAGGAAACACAAGCAGCGCGGCCCCGTCGTAGCACCTCCAGCAGCTCGCCCATGCTGGCGACCGGCTGAGAGAGCAAACGCCCACACGTGGGAATGAATGTGTCGTAAAGGGGTAAACACTAAGGGGTAAACACTAAGGGGTAAACACTAATTCTGGCGAAATGCTGCCTGATTGGGTATGTGAAATTGTGACACGTCGCTGGCATCTACACAACAGCTGGGCTTTCGTACTCGACGGCAAACTCGACTCAAGCATCCCCTGCTGTCATGCCCCCAATGACACCCTCAGGCCTGCCCTGTCAGGAACTACTGCATTGACAAACAGCCGCACCTGCTGCAGCTGCGCCGGCGGGAAGCCCGCAGGCGCTTCCTGGCCGGCCGCCTGCGCGGCGGGATTCTCATAGCTGCCGCGCAGCAGCCGCAGCATAGCCGCCATGCCGCTTGGCATTGCCGGGGCGGATTCGGCCGCAAAGCTGCCCGGGGGAGCGCCGGCTGCGGCGGCCGCTGCTGCGCCCTCACCGGCGGCCGCTGTACCCTCGTCGGCAGCCGCCGCCTCAGCCATGTCCTCATCGCCAGCGGCCTGTGCCAAAGAGAAAGGATGTGCAACCTGATACGAACAGTGCAGAGGAGTCGAGTAGCCAGCGGATGGTGCATTACGGAGCTTGTCCTGCATTTGCTGTGCATTGCCCTGTGCAATGCTGCAGCAGACTGTGGTGCTTTTGCAGAGAACACGCAAAAGCGCACGAGCGCAGTTGGCAAAACCTGTCCCAGTCGCCAGGTGAGGGCTCAACGCCATGGGACAGCCCGATGCTGTTGCGATGCTGTCAGGCCTGGATCTTGCAAGTACACGCGCAGCTCACCACATCTGCATCCGCCTCAGTGTCCGTCTCCCAGCCGCTGCTGTCGCCGTCCAAGTCCGCGGCGTTACCCCGCGAAGCGGCGGCGCTGGTTGGGACCGACTCGTAGTAGGATCCCTCGTCCTCGCTCAGCTCGCTCTGCAATGTTCAGAGACCGAGAGTTCTCGGCTTCAGCTTTAGTCTTGTGGACTGTTTCAGCAACGACTCGTGGTAAGAGCCACGGTCCTTGCTGGGGTCGCTGCGGCATATATGTCCTCCTCATATGAGCCAGTTTAGTCAGCTGCGATGCTGGCGGACTGATTCGTAGTAGGCGCCCTCGTCCTCGCTCAGCGCACTCTGCAGGAAGGTGCACAGGGAAATGATTATGTGCATCAACAGGTAAGCTGTCTTCAGCATGACTCGTAGTAGAAGCCCTCGCTCTTGCTCACGTGCCACTGCGACATGGTGTCAGGTGACAAGGTTGGTTTTGTCGCACACGTTCAATGTTGGAAAGATCTCTGCATACTTCCACGTGGATCGTGCTCGTCCTTGAAGACCAAACAGCTCCTTTAACGGCGTCCACTTTACACATGTAGCCCTTGCACCCTGGCTGCTGGCACATCATGGAGTTAGCAGTGCAATGTCAGTCAGGAAGGATGAAGCAGCACCTCAGCGTCATCTTCGTCTCAAATGGCTGTTTTGGCGGCGCCCTTCTTGCATTATTTGCTACCTGGGCAACGTGTTTGGCAGCCAGTCAAGTGATTGCCATGGCCTGTGCACACCTCCCCGGGGTCGTCTTCGTCCTTGGAGACGACAAACAGCTCCGCCGGCGGCGCCCAGCCGTGGCTGCCATCCGCCCAGGCGACTTGGATCTTCCCGCCGCCAAAGCCGACGACCTCGCCGATGCGCGCAAGCACCGCCGCGTCAGCATCCTGCAGAATGATGCAGCAGTCCTCGACACTGTTATTGTGAATGTTTACATGTCTGGGTGAAGCCGACAACCTCGCCGATGCGCGAGAGCACCGTCGCTTCGGCATTCTGGGCACCGTAATCCCACATTCTGGGATTGACCCGCGTCAAACATTGACGGCGGTGGTCTCGAGAGGTTACATAATCGAATGCGCCCTTGAATGCTGAGTGCAGCCTGAGTCATCGTTGTATAGTGGAGGACGCTTGTATAGTGGAAGACCCTAGCGTAGTGGAAGAGCCGTGTAGATGCATGAACTCTAGAGGCGGCGCACAGAGTGTTGCACAGGAAGCAGAAGGATGAGCTTGAGCGCAACTGAATGTTGCAGCCTTTTTAGATGAGAGAATCTGTCGAACGTGAATGTTGGAAACCAGGACGGCAGAGGGCGCTGTGTCCTCAACGCCGGGAGTGAAGAACGCGCCCGTTGCTGCAGCTCGGGAACTGAGGAAATGTGAGTGATGAGGACCACACTGCAGACAGCGTGGAGGGCGTTGTTGCAAGAAAACCCACCAGCGCCTCCGCAAGGGTCTCAGCAGCGTCCCACCGCTCCAGGGCATCTCCCCGCGCCTCCCGCACCTGCCAAGACACCCATTCACCTGGTCGGAACTCATGATAGCAGGGTGGATCAGGACGACGCCTCACGCGTCAAAGCTAAGCGAGGGCCTCGGCATTCTGCTGCTCCAGGGCATCTCCGCGCATCCTGCACCTGCAAAAATGCAGCCGTACCTAGATCAGAAACTGACGAGATGAACAGTAGATGACACGCAGTGTCTCCCGGACAGATTGCGAGCGCGAGGGCCTCGGTGTCCTGCTGCTGCCCTAAGACCGCTGTGCACCCGGCAGTGCGCAGTCGCGATCGGCGTACGGGCTGGCGACGTGGAACTGCTTCAGGGTGGCGCCAGAGGATCCCGGGCACCTGTCGCTGCAGGAGGTTGTTGCAAGAGAAGCGCTTCGCGCACCATCCTCATTGTGAATGCTGCGGCGCCATGCCGCTCTGTCGGAGAAGGTCTAATGCAACCTCTGTGGTAAGCCTTTTTTGTTAAACTGCAAGGGCACGCCAGCCTGGCGCGCTCCAGGAGAGGCGGAGGGCCTGCATCACCGGCGATCGAGCGGCGTTACAAGCCCGCGCAGCAGCGATCGGCCTCCTCGTCTGCCGGGAGAGCAGCCTGCCACAGAACGCCCCCTAAAGGGGACCGGCCGGATAAGTGGCTGCCGGACACTTGCAGCAGGCGTGGCACCCAGGCCTGGCGTCAGGGGGACAGGCGGGTAAAATGCAGAGCCGGGCAATGCCATGGCAGAAAGATGCACTCAGTCCGACTGAGTACACGTGCTGCGACTCGCCATGTTCATGCGGCAACACTACATCCTGGCGGTGGCGCCAACAGCTGATGGGTTTGGCGTGTCATCCTCAGAATAGCACCAGCTGTAGGGGACAGTGGTCTGGAAAGGTTGCAGCAGGACCTTTCTTGACCGTCCCACTGGCCACGTGGTTCGTCCCGCCAGTCGCTGGTGAGCTATGGCGGACCACCCATCCTCACAACACCACAGGCGGTTGCGGATCCGCGCGGCTTGGGGTGCGGCAAGGCAGCCATTTCTATTGGTTTGGGATGGCTTTCAGCCTCGATGGGAAATGAGTGCCGCACCTCCCGTGGCTTATCCCAGGTGGTGGTCCCGGATGCGGAATGGTGCCAGTAGCTGGTGGGCGGCACCTCCGGCGGCGCCCCCACCGGCCACACCGAATACTCTACCCAGCCGACGCTCGCGTCGGCGCGCTCCTGCGGTTGAAGCAAGAAGAAGCGTTTCAAGTGGTGTGCAAAAGGACGACCCTGCGGGCAACATCACGGAGCACTCGCACCTGTAGCGTTCACAGCACCGCCAGGTTCTCAACACCGATGCCCCCGTGCACATGCCGTGGCGATAGGGACAAGACGGCCACTTCAGATAGCCGCTGCTTCTCGTTTGAGAAGGAAAGGAACAAAGATCGCACCTCCACCGTCCACAGCACTGCCGGCTTCTCCCACACGGACTCGCCGGTGCGCGTGTTGTGGTAGTAGGGCGCTACACCCTCCCGATTGCGCACCACCCGCCACTCCGCGCGCTGCTGCCGCCACCGCATCCGCTGCGGCTGCTGCTGCTGCGGCGCACCCGGTGCCGTTGCCGCTGCATCTGCTTCCGGTGCATCCGCCTCCGCGCCTGCGCCGCCATCGTCTATGCGCATCGCCTCGGCGGCAGCAGGCAGGCCGCCGGCGGGGGCGCTGGCTGCTGGCATGGCGTCGATGGCGGCGTCGCCACTGGTGTTGCCGTCGGCGGCGGGGGCGGCGGCCGCCGACGGCAGGCGCAGCACCACGTCGCCGCAGGCAAACTGAAAGTCGGGATGCACCTGTGGCAGGACCTCCTGGTGATATCGCAGCGCATGATGACTACAATGGATACTGGGTGGCCTGTGATGCATTACTGTTTTGTCCTGGCACAGCACCCCAGTCGGAATGAGCACTTGGCGGTGCTAGGATCGCCTGTGATTTGCCCCCCTGCCAGGTCGTCAGAAAGACAAAGGCCAGCTGTGGGGAGCCGCAGTCTGCTACAGTTGACCAAACTAATGCGAGTGGCGTAGCGCATGTTCTGCGATGAGTGCGCTGTCTGCGCACACGCCATACTCATGTACCATGGCTTGGCCAGCCCTGACGCACGACTCCTGGAGCATGCTGCCTATAGAGCTCGACTCGGCGACTCGACTCGCGACCTGCGTCGCTCGCGTCGCTCGACCACGCAAAAGTGGGAGCTACGCTCGTCCTGACAGCCTGCTCTCATGCCCTCTGAACGTCATCTGTGACTGTTTCTACTCTAAACCCCTGTCAAGTATCAGATTCCGTGTACACATTTTGGTTCCGGGCCTCAGAATGCGTGCCCAACCGGAGCTGGTACACGATGTCCTCATTTGAGTTTGAATTTTATCACATTTGAGGGCGCGTCGCGCCAGCGGATACAAAGCTTGAAGATTCTTCCTTTTCTAATGACATCCATTCATCACATGTCAACGACATCACATCCTGCAGCTTCAGCTGGTGCATGCCATGCTCGGTCGGCACACCGACGTCCCCAGCCTCAGCAAGGCTCAACTTTCGGGTCAAGTTTCTCCATATTGTTCGTTATATTGTTCTTTGGACAACCTCTCGAAGCGTGCACAAGACCCACCTGTAGCTGGTACACGCTGTGCTCCGTGGGCGCGTCGCCATTGGCCCACTGCACCGTGGCGGTGCGCCCCGCCGCGTTGACGCGCACCACGCAGCCCACCCGCTTGGGCGCCTGCGCAGAAATAAGTAAAAAGGAGTAAGTAGCATGAGCCATTGCATTGCCAGTGTGGCGGTGCGCCCCGCGGTTTGACGCGCACCACACAGCCCACGCGCTTGGGCGCCTGCGCGATAGAGGAAGCGCAGAGAAATGATTCTTGGGTTCCTCCTTGCCACTCGATTACCGCCTGCGTGGCGGTGCGCCCTGCGGCGTCGACGTGCACCACACTCCCCGAGCGCTTGGTCGGCTGCGCAGGTGAGACTGGTGTGTCACTTGAGTTTGCTGGAGACAGGGGGAGGAGCGAAGAGAAACGACAGCGATGAAGCCTGCATGAGCGCCGAAGAGGCAGCAGGCGCAGCACCAATGACCACGAGCCCAGAGGATTTTGCACTGAGGTTGGGGGCCGGTTCGCCCCCGCGCGGCGGGCGGCACATCAGCAAAGCTGGCACGCCCATGTTGCAAGCACCTCAGGTGTCGATGATCCTGCATTTCGATCTGGATCTCACGACCGTGAAGACGTTCACCTGCGCAGCGGGCGGCGCATCGGCGCCGTCAGCGGCGTCCATGTCAGCAAACGGATCTCGCTCCTCCACAAAGTCGTGCACCTGCACGCAACACAACAAAGGTTCCAACCAGCAGCGTGAGAAGCTGCTATGCTCACTTTTGTGAGGATGTCCAGCTCGAGGCCGAAAGCCTAAACCAAGCGAATGGTCTCAGGTTCAAGTAGCAGAAGGTCGCACAAGACAAGAAAGCCCACCGCAAAGTCGTGCTCGTCATGGAAGCTGACGGGGACGAAGTTACGAGCGGACGCATTGCGTTGCACGCTGCCGTCCTGCCACTGGATGTCTGCCGTCGTGCGGGAGCCCACCACCTGCGATGGGACAATAAGTGCGCTGGGTTTGCGGGGCAGTGTAGGGCGGTCTATTGTCATTAACATTGGCAATCGCTGACGTGCACGGCGGTGCGCTGGCTCACACCAACAGGTCAGCTGGCCCCGCGCAGCAACCTGTGTGGGGCTGGCAGATGGAGTTTCGCCATGGTACGCAGAAGCTAGGACGATGCATTGTTGCGCAGAGTTCTCAGCGCGCAGGTACAGCCTGCAGGACGCATAGCAGCGTGCTGTGACTGTCACCTCCACAAGGGCGGCGCCGCAGGGTTTTGCGACCGTGCGCAGCACGACGCTCGTTTAGTGCCGCACCAAGCTCTTTTCGTGGGCGATGCGCAGATTCATTCCAAAGCTTCGTGAACTACACCTGCACGGGGGCGGCGCCGTAGGGTGTTGCAATCGTGCGCAGCACGGCGCTCGACTGCTGCTGCGCCTGCGCCGGTGCAGCGTCGGAGCCGCGGGACTCGCCGTGCGACCGTTTGCGCCCGCCGCGGCCACCCCTGCACCATTGATAAGTTAAATCTCATCGAAGCTACCTGCACTGAGTATTCACTGTAGCCTGCGATGTAGGTCTAGATCCTGGCCCGGCACAGTCAGGCACTGAGCCATGGTGTCGGGATGGGAAGCTCTCAGTTGCAGGAGCCGCGTCGCGGTGAAGCAGCAGAGCGGTGCAGTGCTGACGCACCTGCCCGAATGAGGCTGTGCTCGATACCGGAGGCCGGGCTGCTCCGCCGCTACCACCATTATGTCTGTACCACTGGCGTCTGGTGCGCCGCCGGCAGCTGCATCCGTGCCTGTTGCTTCGGCGCCCTCAGCCTCCAGCATGGCCTCCTCCTTGCCTGCATCGCATGTCTCTTGATGTGACTGTATGCAAGAACGGACCGAAAGCTCAGCCGGGCCATGGCGCGTGGTGATGCCCTTCGTCAGTCCGGGCTGCGATTCGAGTTGCATTGACCGGCGTTCTGCATGCCACTCGTGTACGTAGAGCCGGGGCACTCAGCAGACTACCCAACACAGAGGCAGCCTGTGTGCTGCAGTGCTGGTCTGCCCGGGCTTTAGGTCTGGCAACATGTGCTGTGGGAAGTTGAGGGGTCCTGGCAGCTGGGACGACAAATACAACTGCTGCTACAGCGCCATAGAGCACCATGCAGCGAGCCGCCCAGCAGTGACGAGCACTGCACATATGATCAGTACGACGACTGGCCGCTGTGTCTAAGGCAAGGTGGAAACGACGGCGCACCCGGCATATCGGGCCACGCTGCCGCTAGTTGTGGGTAGGGCGGCGCGCCCTCTGGCAGCAACAAGGCTCGGTCGCCCAGGTGCCAGGCGGTGCCCAGGAAGCTCGGCAGCGGGCGCAGCAGCGCCGGCGCCACCACCTCGGGCGGCTCCAGCACATCCTCTGCACAACGGGAGAAGGGCTCAGGTGTCAGTTTTCGCCGCCGGACTTTTCCGAGGCACAGGCCAAGCAACAGGCACAGCGGCAGCAATATAAGCGCCTCACCAGCGACCCAGCTGTCGTTTCGATCAGGTGGAGCTCGAGCCACGGCATTTCCTTTCAGGTGAGGCCTGCACGCGATAAGCGCAGACAAAAACCCCACCCCACCCTCCTGCATGCATACCTGCACATACAAACATGACAGGTGTTCCACCCAGAAGCAGCGCACCGCCTGCAGTCTCCGCCGCCGTGGGAGCACACCATGCCATGAGAATACGATGGCTCGAGGGAGGAGGAGCACAGAACTGAGTCAGATCAAAATCCGGACGACGCACCGCCGGCGGCGGTCTCCATCGCCGCGGAGGCGGACCATCCAATGCGCAGTGGACCTGTGGCAAGGATGGGCAGGTTACATAATCAAAGTAAACGTAAGCCAAGTGTCGCACCGCCGTCGGCGGTCTTCGTCGCCGCGGAGGCGGACCATGCCATGCCGATGCGCGAAGGCTCGATGTCCACGATGGTGCCCTTCAGCTGGCTCCCATGGTTTGCGCCGCCACTATTGGAGGCGCCGCCGCCGGAACCGTCGCCGCGTGCCAGGATCTCCACGTCCGGGTTGTCCAAGATGGAGGTCCCTGACTGCATCGCGATGCGCTGGCCTGCAGGCAGACAGTGTCGATTGGCACTAGAGTCGCATTTCACAAAAGGCAACACATGTCAATCCGTCACCGCGCGCCAGTATGTCCATGTACGGGTTCTCCAGGATGGAGGTGCCCGACTGCACCGCGATGCGCTGTCTGCACGTGGTTGTTCCTGCCATATGACTGCAATATGGCTGACAGAAATTGAAGTTTCTGGTCAGGATGGAAGCTCCTGACTGCACCGCAGCGACACGAATGCTCCACTTTCGCATGTAGGAGGCTGACACCTCAAGCACCGGAGACGACCCTGAGCGCTTGCAGGAACGGCGTCGCCATCTTGGCCTGCCAGGTGTCATGTTGCTCTGGAATCACTGGATCCACGCAAATGTGCGCAATCAGCCGCAGCCAGGACTTTGCACCATACAGCATTTGCACACAGCAGCAGCCCAGTGCTGTTACGGGGTTTCAAGCTTGGTCGGAAGCGCTTTATGTGCTCCGTCTAGCGAAATTTCATACAATATCTTGCACCGCATTGCGTGGACACACCCAGGTGATGGTGGTAGTGCTCGTTGTCCATGAAGGCGGCTTCGCCCGCAAATATTACTGTGTGGTTGGTTCCTGATTGATCAAAGCCACATCCTGTCGACAGGAGATGAATCAATGCACCCAGGTACAGGTGGTAGTGCTTGTCGTCCAGGAAGGCGGCGTCGCCCGCGAACACTGAATTTGCGACTGTTACTTCGATACTAGATCCAGGATTGTCCATTTGAGAACTAATCGCACCCAGGTACAGGTGGTAGTGCTCGTCGTCAAGGAAGGCGGCATCGCCCGCGTCCAGCGGCGCGATTGCCACCTCCTCTTCCGCGGCTTCTCCCGTCAACTGCGATTCAAAGCATCAACATCTTAGTTTCTTCGTTTGCTCCGATGATATGGTATCTACGTCAAGATGAACGTCGCCCGTGCCCAACGGCGCGAGGGCCACCTCCTCCTCTGCGGACTCTCCCGTCAGCTACATTGGAGAGAATATTCTTCGTCATTCTATCTGGAATATTGCATGTCAGCATTGACGTCCAGTAGGGCGATGACCACCTCCTCTTCGGTTCCCTGCCCGCGTCAGCTGCACTCAGATGAAATTTGTCTTTGTACTACTGAGTTGCATTGATGAGTTGGATTGGAACAGTGTCGAGCAGCGCCATGGCCACTTCCTCCGCCGCCGCTGCCTTGAATGTCAGATGTGGAGAAGCCTCACACGAATCAAGCCATTTAAGACAGACTATATGCACTCATGTACGCACAGATCCCCATCCCTTGCTGTGTCCTACACCTGCCCACCTCTGACGACGGGGCCGCCGTCAAAAGTGATGGTCACATCATTGCCAGTAAACTTAGTGCGCCCTACGCAGGCGCACCTTCATCAGAGAGGAAATGGATCCTTCAAGCTTCGCAGCGCATAGCTCGCCTTTGGCTGCAATGCCGTCGTCAAAGGCGATCGGCACATCGTGCCCAATGCTCTCGATACGGCTGACCCAGGCGCCACCCACCACAACATGCCCCGTCGCAGAGGGTGGCGCGCGGTGCCACCTTTTGTGCTCTTTTTCCGTCTCGTTTTCTGCCAGTGTTGTGTTGTAATTTCTGCCCACCTTGACGACGGTGCCGTCGTCAAAGGCGATGGTGACGTCGTGCCTAATGCTCTCGATGTGCCCGACCCAGAAGCCGCCCACCACGAAATGGCCCGGTGCAAAGGGGTGGCGCCGCGCCAGGCGTGTGGAGGGAAGGCCGTTGATGCGGGCGCCGGAAGCGTCGCGCACATCCACCTCCAGGTGCACTGCAGTGACCTGCCCCGTCTGCAAAGGATTGTCGAGACACCAGATTCAGCTGAAGTAAGTTTTGATTGTATTGTCTGACGAATGTCGCCAAGCCGCAACCCGCATCAAAATCTGTGTACAGAACAAACACAAACCGACCCTCGAATCGTGACTTGGCCAGCGGCGCGTCGGCGTGCGCCATGATGTTGCCGCAGACCAGGTGTCGGCCCGGCACCCGCGGCCGCCCTGCTACATTGGGACGTGCGCTTAGGATGTGCTACATAGTGAAACGAGGTTGCACCTGGCCCAGCGGCGCGTCGGCGCGTGCGACGATGTCGCCGGCAACCAGGTTACGGTCCGACACCCGCAGCCGCCGCACCTCCGCATTGTCCACCTCGCCGCGCGACAGCCACGACACGCTCGCGTGCCTGCGACAGAATTAAAGCAGCAACTCTCGAGCAGCAAGAGGTTGCCCCTCAGCCAGCCGTGGGCGCATGTTATGCTGCAAACAGGTAGAGTCTTTGACACCAAGGTGGAAACTCTTGATGCTGGACTTTGATTGCGTTCGAACAGGTGAGTTGAATCACCACATGACTCACCCGGCGGGAACGTGGTCCTCCTCGTCCTCGTATTCGGAGTCCTCCGCTTCCGAGTCCGTCTCGCCGGCTACCCTCCACACCAGCCCTGCACAACATTGCCAATATGTTGTATAAGGTGACGCGTCGTCTAAATCATGTGCGTCCCCCGCCTTTGGAGTCCGTCTTGCCGGCCACCCGCCACACAAGTCCTGTGTATCGGAGCAGATGAAGTCGGGGTCGAAAGTTGAGAATTGCGCCATGGCACATGATGTCTGATGCGCGTCCCAGTCGAGTTCACCGGCCACCCGCGTCACCAGCCTTGCTTGTCAAGCTTGCGACAGGAATGGCATTCAGGTAGAGAACAGCATGGTGTGCATGTCACTGCCTGGTGGAGCTTCTTTCTCCCGGCAGCATGCCACACCTTCCCTACATCCGTTGTGTTTATCATGGGGTGCATGGCGAGCGTCACTGAGAATTTGCGGGAGAGTGCAGATGCAGCGGTGCCTCTAGGCGATTGGTCGGCTAGTGTGCGTCACCAAGGCTCAGTCCTGCTGCCACGAAGCTTGCGCAGACGCAGTTCGCTGAGCCAACGTGCTTGTGAAGCACATTTTCACATGCTTCCGGAGGCGCATGCGCAAACCCACGCGGCGCGCTCAAGACAAGACTAAAAATGAATTTGTCATGACCCGCGACCTTCGGCGCCTCATCCTTCCACAAGCACCGCTGCCATGCATGACAAGCAGTACATCTCCCTGCTAGCACATCCCTGGCTTGAGTTTCAGCCATGCACACGGACAATTCCGGGTTGAGGACCACGCGATAGCCATTAATCGCACGGCGGCGGCCGGCATTGGCGCTGCGTGCATTCAAATTGAGCCGCATTTGGCTTATACTCTGGCGAAGTGCGCACCGACATCCTCCGGGTTGTCCAGCGACCACACGACGTCCATCGATCGCACGCCGGCGGGCGGCTCCGGCGCCGACGCTATAGCGCCGCCGCCCGGATGCTGCGCATTGAGCGCCGCCTGGTGCAGGTGCACGTTTGGCGGCACGCCCATGCCGCCTCAGTCACAACACCTGCACGTGATGGAGGTATGTAGGAGCGGCGGCAGTCGAGGTTTGGCACGACACGGTCTGTGTCTGTCTATCGGTGCCGTTTGGCAGGCAGACAGATGCAAGGCGTGTGCACGCGGTCCAAAGTACTGAAGAGAATGGTGCCAGGTGCAGCAAGCAGCAGCGTCCGCAGCACTGATAGGCAATGCAGTCGCCGTCCAGCCTGGGGCATCTTGGCCTCGGAAACGGATACACGGTCCGTTTGAGGCATGCTGCATGATGCACGCACGTTACATTTCACATGCATGCGACATGCTGCAGCGCTGTGTTGCAGGCTGCCCAGCCTCGAAGGACTCGTGAAGGATGGCAGAGAACAACATTTCGTCTGGGCAGAAGTTTGAGCACCTTCGACGCCTGCAGCGGTCTTTGGATATGGCCTGAAGGACGCCACGCGTGTTCAACACGCCTTAACTCCTATAAACTTCCCGGTGCCTTTGGGCATCAGTTACACCGATGATTCGCAGGCTTGGCAGTGGTTGCACGTCCGGCAAGCAGCTTTGCCTTTCGAACCGACGGGCCACTTGTTTATTACGCCTGTGTCATCGCTAAATGCCATCGCAGCGCTGCAGGCCTGCCATGCCTTGAGCACCCTTAAACTTACCGTGGTATCAACTACAACAATTTGACACCCGCCCTGCAGCGTTTTACAGTTGCATGGTGGCCGTGAGTCTTCCCAGTGGCACACAACGCACGGCGCGTCGCAGGTAGTCGCAGGGTACTGCCACCATATCAGCGGGCTGCGAGTCGTGCTTGAGCTGCACAGCAAGCCGCTGGTTGGTGTCGGGGCCATGGCGACGACGTTCGCCCCAACAGCGCAGGGCAGCGTGAAGGCATGCTCCGACCCGACGTGCAGCCGATCCAGCCCCTTTCAGCCGGGCCTGCGCCGGCAGCAGCCTGCGCAGCTGCGTCTGCTCAGGCAGCAGCGTACAGCCAGCCGCAGCGCGCTCAGGGCGGCCGCGTCGGCAGTCGCAGCAGCACAGGCCCCAGCGGTGGAGACCAAGAAGCAGAAGGGGACGACCAGCCTGAGCCCGGAAGTCGCAGAGGACCTCTACAGGTGCCCATGGTGGATCTGCTTCTCGAAAATCGGCATTGCTGGGCTGTTTGTCCAGCAGAACAAAAGCTGCAGTGCAGATCACTGCACCAAGTGATCTGGAGGGTCGACGGATTGCTGGTGGCGTGCAACAGGGACATGTACCTGGGCCGCGAGTTTGAGGAGATGTGCGCGCAGATGTACTACCGGGGCAAGATGTTTGGTGCGTTGTCACATGCCGCAGCACGTTTTGACGCTTGCGCGGGTCCTGCTGTCGCAGTGTTACCAGGGTTGCATGGGCCCTGATCATGTGAGACCCTGATCATGTGAGGCCCTGATCATGTGAGACGACGCTGCATCTCCGAGCTTGCATATGAGATCCTGATCATGGGCTTGCACGCCGTGAGGGCGCATGCAGTGCGGGGGTCATCATGCTTGGCGTCACAATTGCACTGACTTCATCATGTCGCTCAATTGAATGTCACTGCCCGCGCAGGTTTCGTACATTTGTACAGCGGACAGGAGGCCATCGCCACCGGCATCATCCGGCAGCTGCGCAAGAGCGACTACATCTGCAGGTGAGAAGTGTGAGCATTGGTTGCCCTTGGAGCTACCTTGAACGGCAGCAGCAGTTCGCCCTGCTTGTCACGGATTGGCAGTGTTCGGGCAAAAGCTGGGAGATACGGCTCGTCGTGCAGCCGTGGACGAGAGGCAACGTGTCTGACACTGTGACACACAAATGCGAAGTATTGAATGCCACGCTCATTTGCCTTGCAACTCCGCAGCACATACCGAGACCACGTGCACGCGCTGAGCAAGGGCGTGCCGGCGCGCAACATCATGGCGGAGCTGTTCGGAAAGAAGACCGGCATCTGCCGTGGCCAGGGCGGCTCCATGCACATGTTCTCCGCCGAGTGGGGCCTGGTGAGCAGCAACCCTGTGTTCGCTGTTTGTTGTCCTCTCCTTACAGCATGACTCCACTGAAACACTCTAGCGTTCATCAAGCAGACCAGCTGGCGTCAGGCGCGGGACTACACTAAGGCAACCTGCACTGCTGCATTCAGCATGAAGGAAAGCGACCCTGGTTGCGCATGCCCTGCCCTGAGCGGCAATCTGTGCTGGCTAGTGTCCTCATGCCCCCGCAGACTCACATGCGACGTCTTTACACCTGCAGCTGGGCGGCTTCGCCTTCATTGGCGAGGGCATCCCCATCGGCCTGGGCGCCGCCTTCCGCTGCAAATACATGAAGGTGCGGCTTTTGGATCAGCAGAATCCCTGTTATCAAACACCCTATGTGAGACCTTGAGAACTCCCCATTGGCCTGGGCGCCGCCATCAGCTGCAAATAAATGAAGATGCGGCTGTGTTCTCGTCTCATACTCCACTCTTGCACGCCTACAGACGATGAATAAGGCAGCCCATGGCAACGCTGCTCTTTGCCGCATTTTCGTCTGTCACGCGGAACCTGCGCATCACAAATCTAGCAGGGATGGGGAACCATCTGGCAGGCCCGCATTTGGGCTGGGGTTTCTTGCTTTCCTTTAGCCGGCAAATTTACCCCTTTCCGGCAAATTTACGATTGAATGAGTTCGAAATATCATCGGTATCCGTCCAGGATCGCTGGGGGCTAACGCAGATGACAATGTGTACATCAGCATTTTCGACGACGGCACTGATTGCTCTGGGTGCTGTTGAATAGTCCAACACCCAATCTCATGCCCGCAAGACGGGCTGGGGTCGGACGCAGAGGACAATGTGTCCTTCAACTTTTGTGGCGACCGCACACTTCCTCTTAGGGGTTGTCAACTGCTAAAACCCTCAACCCTAGACCCTAGAATGAATACCCTACATTCATGCCTGCAGGACGCGCTGGGGACGGATGGGGCGGACAATGTATCCGTCAACTTCTTCGGCGACGGCACCGCTAACAACGGTGCGCAGCCCGCCAATCTCCTAGTATCAGGACCAAATTCTGTCTCACATTGAACCGTTCGCTCTTCCTCCACCACCTACCACGGCGTGCCGCTGGCATGGCAGCGCGCAAAATGCATCCCTCTTGAGGAAGAGACCGATGTTTATAATGATTGTCATCATGCGGCTGCTGAATGCCTCTGCAGCTCTGCAAACGCAAATGCGCATTGCAGACCAGTTTCACGCTTCACGTGCTGCTGCTTCCTCACACCCGCTTCAACACACCCTAAACCCTCCCACCCGCTGGCGCTTTCTGCGACTGCTTCCACGTGGCATAGCTGTACAAGCCGCCGTGGCGCGCCTCGCACCGGTCGCCGGAGTTCAGAACTCTGACCTTAAACCCTGACGTATACACCCTTGGCCACTGCAGGCCAGTTCTACGAGTGCCTCAACATGGCGTCGCTGTACAAGCTGCCCTGCATCTTCGTGGTGGAGAACAACATGTGGGCCATCGGCATGAGCCACGCGCGCGCGACGGGGCTCTCCGATTCGTCCGATGCAGAGCCCTTTATCTACAAGAAGGGTCCTGCCTTTGGCATGCCCGGCGTCCTGGTTGATGGCATGGACGTCCGCAAGGTAGGTTGACAACAGGCAGAAAGCGAGCACAGCTGTCTGAACCCGTCTGCATAATGCGCCGTGCGGCCATTACAGGTGTGCCACGTCTCGTGCGGTGCTGCCAGGAAGCCGCATGCCACGAACCTGCCCCCGCTGAGCACCTGCCCCCGCTGAGCACCAGGACTGGAATGCCACGCTATCTGCCAGGCTGGCATGGCATGGCATGGCACCAGGCATCCGCAGCCATTATGTAAGGCCCGCAGGCGCACGAGGTGGCGAAAGCACGTCGTAGCGGCGGCCCGACGTCCATGGATTTGCAGCTGCCATTGTGACATCTGCTGGAGCTTGAACGGGTTCTGAATGGCTAGACCACAGGTGCACAAGGCGGTGATGGAGGCGATCCCGCAGTCGCGGCGCGGCGACGGCCTGATACAGTTTGCTGCTCCGATTCATCCTTTCGGAAGCAGGAAGCATTATGTCATCATCTTGTTTGCACAGGTGCACGAGGTGGCGACGGAGGCAATCGCGCGGGCGCGGCGCGGCGATGGCCCAACGCTCATCGAGGCGCAGACGTACCGCTTCCGCGGCCACAGCCTGGCGGACCCCGACGAGTTGCGGCCCAAGGAGGAGAAGGAGAAGTGGGCGGTGCGCCCTTTTGGTTCTTCTGTTGCTAAACCGTTCCTCCTTTCTAGAGGTCAAATGTTGGAGTTCATATCCTTTCCCAATGTCACAGCTTGGCAGAAACCTGGCGAGCTGCGGCCCAAGGAGGAGAAGAAGACGTAGGCGGTGGGCTTTTTCGCAGCCAGAAACCTGAAATCTGAAGTTGCACATGTTGGTTGCGTTTAGCGCCTGGCAGGCCCCGACAAGCTGCGGCCCAAGGAGATGGAACCGGTACGATGTTCAACCATGATCAGCCGCACTTACGTCCACTGCAAGTACAGCCATCTGCATCCTGTGCATGCAGGGGCGGGACCCCATGCAGCAGTTCCGCAGCTGGGCGCTGGAGCAGCGCCATCCTGCAGCGCCACTGCACTTTCAGCCCTGAAAATATTCTCATAACCACATTTCGCTTGCGGCGCACAGGGGCGGGACCCCATCCCGCAGTTCCGCAGCTGGGCGCTTGAGCAGGGGCTGCTGACGGACGGCAAGATCAAGGTAAGCCTGCACACACTGCCCCCTGCCACACAGCTTCTGACTCCCTGCTGTTCCCAGTGCCGGAAGCAATGTGTCGCAGTCTGGTATTTCTGCTAAACCCTAAAACCTAAACCCGGCAGCCAATTGTCCATGAACGTCGCTGAGGAGAGTTTCGTGTCGACAAGAACAAGACAACAGTTTTGGGCACGCGTCCTATGCAAGATGCTGAAATGGTCGCAAGCTTGCTTCAGGACATCGAGGCGGCGGTGATCGCCGAGGTGGAGGAGTCCGTCAAGTTCGCTGACGAGTCGCCCAAGCCGGTGCGCAGTCCCAGATCCCCTTCTGATATCCTCCACAAAGCAGTTGTGTCTATTACCTGCGGTTTCCACAGCCGCTGAGGTGGAGGAGTCCGTCAAGTTTGCCGACGAGTCTCCCGAGCCGGTGCGAATCTTTATTCGCAGCTTCGCTCGACAATGTTTTCTTTTGCCGCACCCATCGCGCGTTCTTCGATTGGGACACACGCACATATTGTGGTCCCCACGCCACAGCCACCACTACTTGCCCGAAGCTACTGGGAGAACGCAATTTAAATTGGCATATACCCGGCGGCAGTTGCCGGCAGCACTAGCACTATCCTCTCGTGCTGTCTGCCTGACCACCCGTTTTGTGGCCGCATGAGAAGGGGCGACGTGTTGACCACATTCACTGGAACGTTTCGAGAATCGCTCATTAATGCAACTGCTCTGACTACCATTTGTGCTGCCACCGCCGGAGAAGGGGCAGCTGCTGGGAAATGTGTTTGCGGACTTCAGTGGCTTTGGCATCGACCCTTCCAGCTTGCCACTTTCGGTCTTTTCTGTTATTTACTTCTTCTGTTTCCGCAACTGCAGGAGAAGGGGCAGCTGCTTGAGAACGTGTTTGCAGACCCCAAGGGCTTTGGCATCGACCCCTCTGGCAAGTACCGCTACGAGATGCCAGGCTTCCGCTCGGGTGAGGCCGCCGTGTCGTAAGAGGGTTTAGCGGCACGCGGGAGGGGTGCGATGGTGCGATCATGGAGCGCCATTGTGGCATCAGGGGGCTGCCGGGCAAAGCGCCGCTGAGTCGTGCGGCGGCGTTGTGGCCATGAACAGACGGCTGTGGCTTTTCGTCAGTGCCGCGGCTTTCACCATGGGCCGCAGCGATGGCCCTGTATTGCAACGCGGCTGGGGCGTCTGCAGTGGACGCAGTTCAGAAGCATCGGCTACAAGTAGCGACATCTCTAGAGACTGTGAGCAGCACTACTACAGTCCCCTTGCAGTAACGAGAATGAGCGGCTGTCGAGGTTCGTGTGTACCGTAGTCACGGGCATGATTCGCGCAGCGGCGAAAATTGAATTATTTTAAGCGATTCGCGCAGCTTTCGCGCGCCTCGAGGCCAATTTTCGCAGCTTTCGCGCAGCGGCCCGCCAATTTTATCGC
>JAABUL010003610.1_pt1 | contig 22595 bp, 39 predicted proteins | sample 5559151 | NCBI WGS metagenome assembly JAABUL01 (sample SAMN10711876, study PRJNA513368) | rock metagenome | isolation source: Antarctica rocks | place: Antarctica: Victoria Land, Pudding Butte sud | reverse complement strand
TTTGGATTTGTTGTGACCCCCCCCCCCCCCCCCCCCAGCAACTCGACTGCTGCGGACGTCTTTTTCTCTCATGTGGATCTTCAGATGCTGGTACTGGTTGCGCGCAGCAGCAGCGGCCGCATTAGCAGCGGCAGCGACACTCCGAGCAAGGACTATGGGGAGCTGCTGTCAATGCTGCGAGATGCGCTGAGCCAGGATGGCAGCGGCATGCTGTTCAACGAGACGGCTCGCGGCCTGCGGCCAGACGGCTTGTTCAGGAACGAGTTCTTCGACCACGTCAGCGATCTCGCCGCTGCAGCTGACAGTGAGGCCGAGAGGTAACATCATGAATACCACACGCGTGCATGTCCAACAAATTCCTTGCTGCCGGCAAGATGCCACCTGCAACTGAATGTCAACATAAACTGGTGCACCGCATGCACCAGTTGCCGATTGTCTAAGGGCGAAATCGACCAGACGTTTGTGTTTCTGCAGGTTGGCACTGCAGCGCATCGTTGCGCGCCTGTCAAACCCGCTACTGCGGCAAGCGGCGCCATACGAGTGACGAAGAGGCGATGGAAGCGACAAGGATTAAAGTGGTGTTGGTGATTTTTGACTTGAGCAGGTCATGTACTACGGTATTGTGGAGCTCTAGCGATGTAGTTGATCTTTTGAAGAGTTTTTGCACGCCAGCGGAAACAATTGCTTTTAACTTGACGGACACGCCACTTTGAGCGTCCTTCATATGCACATCACGGTTGCAATTAGGCAGACAGCCCAGTACGGTGGACACTGCCGCAGTCTAGACACTCACTGGAATGAAGGCTTTGATTCATGTTCCTCGAGTATGCGGAACTCGACATCGATTCCAGTACCGGTATATCACGCCGCTGCATGTTCTGTCGGGGGGCACCAGGAATGCTGCATCACAGCCTGGATTGTTCCCATATGTTGTGTCTTTGCGGGACTGAAAGCATGCGGCCGGGGGGAGGTTTCGGCAAGGCATGTTGTTGTGTACAGCCGCTGTCCTGTACAGGTACTTGTGTCACGTGTGTCTTGGCACGATCCCTGCCGGTGCCCTGGTCCATTTCGGTCAGCGCAGCAGTGCCTGTCAGCTCCTGCGGACTCGAAACATCTTAGCTGGCGCGCCGCAGCCAGCAGACAGCACCCCCGCCGCCAATGCCGCCACCTGACGTGCGGCATCGCCGCTGCTATGGCGCCTGGGAGCGTTCTTAAACCCCGGGAGCGTCGCGAGGCGGCCGCCGGGCAAGTGCAGCTGCCGGCCGCTGCCGGTGGCTGGCGAAACATTCCGGCCGGCAGCTCACCGCCGCCGACGCACTGCGCTGCCGCTGCCAGGCGCCGCCGGCGATTCCAACGCGGCCGCATGCGAGGTGCGTAAGCGCAGGCCTTACCGACTGCTGACTCGCAGCACGGCGGCCTCCGAGCTGGCACTGCGGCATTGCCATCTGCCGGCTACTGATGCGTCGAGCTACCGCCGCCAGGGCTGCCGCTGCCGAGAGCATCGAAGATTTTCACGGTGTTCCCCTATCGGCCGCTCACGCGCAGCACGGCGGTCGCAGCGCTGGCGCCAAGCGAGGCTCGGCAGAAGGCCTCCCACGGCGTCGGCTGCGGCTTGCCGGGGGAACCTCCCAGGCCGCCGGCGTTGGGCCCCTGCAGCTTGTTCGGCGAGGCGCCGGCGGCGGCACGCTTGGCGGGGGAGCCAGGGTTGTTTGGGTTGAGGACGCCGCCCCCGCCGCCTTTGCCGGCAGCCTGCTTGGCGGGGGAGTTGTTCGGCGCCGCCGCCGCAGAGCTGTTCTCCTTGCCGGCGTCGTGACCGCCTGCCTGGAACGCCGCCTGCGCAGCAACAGTGTTATTTTGTCAATTCTTTGCTTGGCGGGGGATTTGGGCGGCGGCGCCGTGGCGGAGCTGATCTCCTTGCCGGCGTCGTGGCCGCCCGCCAGGAACGCCGCAATGCCCTGATGCAGCAGTGGGGTTGACGATGAATGCCAGCGTCCCGAAGCAGAGTCCTGCACTAGGATCTCGCAGATGGAATTTACGCTCCAAGTGGTATACTACAGGCTCGTTGCCAATGCCAAACGAGGTCAAGTGCCCCAGAAGCATGGCATGTTGCTCGCCTGCACGATGGAAATGAGCTCGCGCGCCGCATTGCGCGCGTCCGGGGTGTTGTCGCTGACCAGCGTGCCAGCGGCTTTCAGCACCCGCTCCGTGCCGAAGGCCGCCAGCGCCTGCGGCGGCCCCGCCCTCGCCGCCGCCGCCACGAGCGCCCGCCCCGCCTGGCCCCGCACCTGGGACGCACCAGAACAAACGGTCAGCAGAAAATGCAGAGAAAGCAACTCGCACGTCGTCTCAGTTGAGGTTATTTTCACAATGTGGCCAGATCCCTGTGGAAAAGCGAGCTGAGGGGTCCCTCACCTTAGGGTTCTTGTGGCCCACGTACGCCAGCAGCGTCGGCAGCACGTCGGCCGCCGGCAGGCACTGCGCGAATGCCGCGGTCGCCCGCTGCGCCTGCAAGCATCATGCTAGCTCCTTTCAGTCGCTTGCTCATTCGCCAAGATGATCACCACGAGGAGACATACCATTCTATCTTGCTGTTGAGAGCCCCGCTGCCCACTGCGCCCGGTTTCGCACGACCAAACCAATGACCAGGACCAGAGGTGCAGTGCAGCAGCGGCGCGGCTCCTGGAGCAGGCGGTCAAAAAGCCCAAGCTGATCAGGTTCAGCCCCAGCCGCCGAATTTCCCAAGCATGCTCCCCAAAAACTCCATCAAAGCCCTCACCTCCTCCATGATGAAGCGCTTGTCTGCGCTGGCCTTGAGCAGCAGCTGGTGCAGCAGGCTGGTCGCGGGCTGTGCGACGCCGCCCCTGTCCGCGTACGGTAGCAGGGCACCCTGTAGCGCCGCCAGCGTCTCCGCCGTGCACATCAGCGCCGTCTGCGGAGCGTACGGTCACCTCCAGCTGAAAGAAAGCCTTCGTTGCAAACGGCTAGTGGAAAAAGTGACGGGCAAGCAGAAGCCGGCAAGGTGTGCGCAGCTGGATGGGTGGAAGTCGCCATGCTGCGGTGCTACTTCACAGCGTCATCGCGCACCTTACACACGGAGCTGCGCAGGTTCTTCACGGACTTCAGCAGCAGCGGCATGAATGCAGACCTGCGCACGGGTTGAAGAACTGGTCAAACTCTCGCAGTCATGATGCTGCATCTTGAGACAATGGTCACATGTTTGCCAATTGCTTTGTATAGACGACTGTGGCAGATGAAAAGAGCCAACTGCAGCGCGGCTCAACGGCATGCGAGCATCGCAGTCCCCACCGCGCGGGTTCTTGAAACTCACAAGTGCGATGCACAACTCGACAGCGGGAGATCTCGTAGGCACCAGGATTCACAGGTGGAAGTGCACCCGGCTGCATGGCGTGCCATCAGCGCTGAAAGAAGCATTTGGCAGGAGCACTCACAGGTGGGAATGCAACACGGCTGAATGGTGTGCCGTCAGCCGCCGCGCAAGTGTGAGCGCCTCCACAATCTCCACCCAGTCGGTCGACTCCAGGCCTTGCAGCATCGCCTGCAGACCAAATAGCGTTTGACTGCGCGGAATTGCACTTAGCATTTGACTGAGCGGCAGTTCTCCTTTGGCAGTGCCTCCACCACCAGTCGACGCCAGGCCCTGCAGCATCGCCTGCAGACCAAATGTGCATTAGACTGAGCGAAACTTCTCGTCTGACATCCAAAACATGTAATTGACAGAGTGAACCCTCCACTACATCCACCCAGTCGGTCGACTCCAGGCCATGCAGCATTGCCTGCGTCCGGCAGACCACAAGCGCAGTTGAGGGCAGGCAGGTTTCGAGTTGCAGACACCGACTGGCGCTGTATCAACTGGTGTCGCATGCGCATGCATGCAGATGATATGCAGCGAAAAGGGAAGTATGGGGCGCCACATGACGCCGGCCAAGAATCGCTCGGACCGAAGGTGTTGTAGCGGCTCACCTGGCACTGCTGCTCCGGGCTGTCGAGCGGCTGCAGCTGCGCCGCAAGAGTGCACACCCGTTTAAACCTATAAAGACGCAGCGGCTTACCTGGCACTGCTGCTCCGGGCTGTCGAGCGGCTGCAGCTGCGCCGCGGGGGTGGTGTACTCGACGTCATGACTGAAGGTATTCAAAGGTCTTAGGATTTGGGACGCACCTGGCACTGCTGCTCCGGACTGTCCTGCAGCTGCAGCTGCGCAGTGCGCCAGAATGATTCACGAAGGGGACTAAAGCATTAAGCGGCGCACCCGGCACTCCTGTTCCGGACTGTCCAGCGGCTGCAGCTGCGCAGCGGGGGTGTACTCCACATCGGCACTGACAGGCTCCGGCCCGCTCGGCAGCTTGCCGGCGGCGCCGCCGCTCGGCATGGCGGGCGCGCTGGCCTGCGTGCATGCGTGGTGAGGGTCGCTTGACATACACGAAGCAGTGGATGGCTGGGATAGGAATGCAATGCCATCGCCGCTCAGGGCATCGGGAAGCCCGCCCGTTTTTTCGTCTGAATTTCAGGAAGGTGCCATGTCTCCAGGAGAGTGTGCCTGCAGGTCATGCACCACGACGCCAGCATCTTGCCAGTCATGGAGACCTCACCTCAGACCCAGCCAGCCGCGCCCGTGCAGCGTCTGCCGCAGCAATCTCTCGTTCCGTGGGCTGCGGTGGCGCCACTGCGGCAACCGGATGCACCTGCAGAGCATTAGAAGGAGCTTGCCGCGGCTTCTGGCACAGCGCCTTGCTGTAGTTCCAGCCAATTGCGCGCATTAGTTGACAGCTGACGTCCTGCCTGCACCCTACCACTGCCGAGACGCACCTCGGGCGTCGCAGCAGGCGCCATCAGAGGCTCGATTGCGTCTGGCGTCACAGGCGCAGTCGCAGGCTGCTCGACTTCGCTGGGTTTTGCTGCCTCCTGCGGCACAGGCTGCACTTTGGATCGCGTTCTGCGGGCGATGGGCGTGCTCTCGAACACCATGCCGGACCCAACGGCTGATCCTAGACCTGGCGAGACGTTAGCGACACCTCGATGCGGTGCTGTGCCAGCCTGCGCTGCGCGAATTTATACACAGAGAGACATTTAATTCATACACGCCCTGAGGGGCTAGAAGGGTGCCAGCAACGGGGTGGGAACCCCTCAACTGCTAAGCTAATCTGACAGGACGAAACTATCGAATGAAGACATAGCAACCTGGTCTGCCTGACGAACTCACGCATGGATTGACCGTCCCAGAACAAGTCCGGATTCTGGTCGCGAATGTGCTGTACTGCTGGGCACTTCAAAATCATGTGCCGCTCGTCGCCCACCACCGCGGCGTCGCACTGCTGGCAGTGCCGCCGGTGCCTGGGCGTGTGGTCACGATCTGTCACGATCTGTCCCGGGAGGGCGGGCCGGACTGGCCATCGCCTGTGCGATGCAGCGGCGAGCGCGTGCGCTGCACCTCACGCTCAGGGCCGTCGGCGGCCTGGCGGGCGTGGGCACTGCCGGCACGGCAGTGCGGCGGGGTCATGGCCGGGGGCATGCCAAGGAAGTCTGAAAACGCCGTGCCGCCCTGGAGAGCAGTCCGGCCCCCGGCGCCGTGCCCTGCATATAGGAGGCAGGTCGGCAGCCATCGAAGCTCGCTGTGGGGTCCCGCTCAGCAGCAGCCCTGAGGCCCTGCGCATACAAGGTGCGCCCTGTGTGTCGGCGGGCGGCGGCGGAGGCGGCAGCGGCGGCGGCGCCGCTGCGGGGCGTCCGCCTGCAGCAGCCCGGGGACCGTGCTGGCGGAGCGCGTCGGCGCGCAGCGGGCCAGTAAGTGGTGACGGCGGCGGCGGCGGCAGCGCCGATGCGGAGCGCCCACCTGCAGAAGCCCGGAGGCTCTGCTGGCGGAGCGCAGCGGGCCTTTAGGCGGCGATGGCAGCGGCGGCGGCGGCAGCGCTGCGGAGCGCCCGCCTGGGACCTGCTGGTGGAACGCGTGCGCGCAGCCAGATGTGACTCGTCGCTGAGGTGGTTGGGCCAATTAGGCGATACTACGTTTGTACTACTGTCCACTAGCCACCAATTGGCCTGCAATCGAGGTGAATTTGATTGGGAAGGCCGGATGAGGCCGAATCGAGTATCGATCATGAATTGATTGCTCAATTGCTGTCAATTGCAACACTATGTTTACATGTCCACTATCTTGCACTTCAACTTGGCTTCCGACCACACGCACAACGCTCGCAAGCCACCTCACGTTCTACGTCCCATGCCTCAGACAGCGCGCCGCCGGCATTGCGTCCGCCCATCAGCTTTGGACGTCCGGAAACCGGAGCTCGCGGCACTGCTGCGGCGAGGCCTCGCCGGGGCAGTAGGGGCACTTGAAGCTGCGCGTCTGGCTCTTGGCGATCTTGGCAACAGACACTTTGCACAGCACGTGCCCACACGGCAGCAGCATCGGCGGGTTCTCCGCCGTCGACTGGTCCTTCGACACCGGGCACGCGAAGATGGAGTGGAACACAAACTCCTGCGGAAATGAAGGTAGAAATCAGATCAATTGTGTGATGCATGGCAGCATCGGCGGGTTGTCGAATTTGGACTGGTCCTTCGATACCATGCATGCAAAGATGGAGTGGCACACAGACTCCTGCGGGAAGGAAGGTGGGAATCAGATCAATTGTGTGATGCATGGCAGCAGCATCGGCGGGTTGTCGACTGTGGACTGGTCCTTCGACACCTGCCACGCGATGGATGGATTGGAACACAAGCTCCTGCCACGGAAGGAAGGATCTAGGTCAGTAAGGTGATGCACGGCAGCAGCATCGGCGGGTTGTCCGCCGTCGACTGATCCTTCGACACTGGGCACGCAAAATTAGACTGGAACACGAATTCCTGCGCGGCAGTGCGCCGCAGCCGATGAGCAGGAAGCACGTAACTCCGACTTAGACAAAGAAATGTCAGATGTATTGGTGGCTATCACGAGCGTGTCTGCCCTCGATTGCACGCAGGCGGACACTGCAAGCGAGGCGTACTGACGAAGCATGAGGTCACAGTACATACTGCAACGTCCACGCTTTTGACAGCCTGACTTCTGCGTCGGAGTGGATGTGCCAGATATGCGTGCCAGAACAGCGACAGGACTGTGGCTGGGATGCTTACGGCCAGCCGATTTCGCACCTTGCCCAATTCCACCTCCACGTGCAGATTACCAGGTCGTGCTTCTGCGCCGTCAAGATCTTGCAGAACAATCATCGAGTTCAAAATTGAACTACCCTCGTAAATTGCATCCTCACCTTGCCCAGTCCGACCTCCAGAGGTAGCTGCTCCTTGATCACAAAGTCCTGCTTCTGCTGCAGCGAACCAACTTCCGAGCGAGAGAAAAGCGAGTTTCCGCGGAACTTCTAGGGTTGTTCTTGTGTCTGTGGACGTCTTCCTCACCTTGCCGAGGTCCACTTCGACGGGCAGCTGCTCGCCGATCACGAAGTCCTGCTTCTGCGCCGTCAGGACCTCCGCCAGCTTGAGCAGCGTCGGCAGCGCCACCGAGCCGGCGGCGACCGCCACCAGCAGCGGGCTCTCCAGCGCCTGCAGACATAGCAAAATAGATCGCAAAATGCCAGTAATGGCAGCCGCAAGGGCAGGAGCTCGGCCGAGCTTGAGCAGTATTGGCAGCGCCACCGACCCCACCGCCACCAGCAGCGGACTTTCCAGCGCCTGCAGATGAACTTCGACGGATGCTTGATTGAAAAATACTCGTAATGATACAGCTCATCTGCTGCGCCAGCATGAGCAGTGTCGGCAGCGCCACTGAGCCGGCAGCGACCGCCACCAGCAGCGGGCTGTCCAGGGCCTGCAGATGAAATTCGCAATAGACCATCGATACTGTCTGTACACTTCCGTAAGAAAAGACCGCTTGTGCGCCCCTGCCTCAGCAGCGTCGGCCGAGCCGGCGGCTACCGCGACCAGCAGCGGGCTCTCCAGCGCCTGCAAACATGTGTAAAGGCATGACACTCCAATGTCAAAATCCACAAGCTTCCAGCGCCTGCAGGAAGGGTGTGTAGGGAGTCCAAGTCTTTGAAGGACAGCATCCGCGAGGAACAGGAGCTCAGGCAAGCTTGAGCAGCGTCGGCAGCGCCACGGATCCCCCGCGACCGCCACCAGCAGCAGGCTCTCCAGCGCCTGCACATGCGTCCACCAGCAGGTCTGCATAAGCTTTGTGGGGGGATTGGGACTTGAGTTCAATGATCATTGAATGACTCACCAAGCCCATTAGGCCGCAGCACTGGCGCACAAACTCCTGGGCGATCGCGTCCCACTGGCTCTCCGCTAGCAGATCTGCGTAAGGCGACCGCTCCAGCCGCTTGGTGTAGCACAGGCAGCCCATGAGCCGTGTGATCTTGTCCGTCTGAATGCAGAAGTAGGGCTTCAGTGGCAGCCAGCATGAAACAGGAGGGACATGCAACATGTGACGCTAGGCGCTGGCAGCGTCAGAGTATGCCCTCACAAAAGTAGCAGCTTTCGTGTCAGGAGCCATGGCTACTCCATAGCATATTGCAGCGCAGAGTAAGCTACCCTTGAAGTGGCATACGGCAAGCACTCAAGACTTGCCTGTAGCTCATGGAAGCGGGACGCATGCTTCCTGATGTACGCTAATGCTGGCGCTGATCCTGTGTGTGGCAGAGATACTCAGTCAGAACGACATCATTGCATGCCTGATTGCCGCAGCAAGCTGGAAAAAGCTGAGCGCTGCTGTGCGCTGCGGCATGTACCATGCGCAGTGTGATGCCCATGCAACGAACATTCAACCAATCGATCAGCAGCACGGAACTCCGACGACTGGCTGTTGCGCCCTGCTCGATCAAGATGATTGTACATGGTGAATTCAGAAATGTCTCATCTACAACCAAATAGTGTAACAGAAGCGTACCTTGCTCTGTGAGGATGCGCAGGAACTGCAGGCGGTGCAGCTGGAACTCGAAGCTCTCGTAGGACTGCCGCGCCGACGACAGGGCGCCCCGCTTCTCCTCCACCCACCGCAGCGCAGGCTCCAAGTTGCGCGACTGGATCTGTGATGAGAAAAAGCCAATGACTGTGTGTTCAGATGTTGAGTGTTGAGAGCTCTGAGCTGCCACCGCCGCCGACAGAGCGTCCTGCTTCTCCTCCACCCAGCGCAGCGCCGGCTCCAGGTTGCGCGCCTGGATCTGTGGTAGGACAAACGGCGACACACGTGATTTGCGATGTGAGATTCGAGAAAACCCTGTGCTGCTACTGTCGCCGACAGAGCCATTCACTTCTCCTCCACCCACCGCAGCGCCGGCTCCAGGATCTGCAGTAGAGTCGTTGGGGCTGCTGTAGAGCAGGCATAGTAGTGCAGCGCTGACGACACCTCGCAGAGTTCCACGACATCTCGGGACTGCTGGTCGATGCATTGCAGGCAGCTCCTATTGACACAGATGTGCCTGACCGTGGCTGAACAGTTGCAGAACGCGGACGAGCTGCATGACGGCAGAGCTCTCTAGCGCAACGGAGCGAGCATGGCGCATGCAGTGCAGTGCAGCCTATACGTCGCAAGCACACCGCAACAGCAGGCGAGTACCGGGCGGATGTGGCGGCCAGGCGGGACGCTGGAAGCGCCCAGCAGTCGCACATCATCTTCGCGATGCCGATGACGCAGTGGGTTCTGACTGGAGCAGGCGATTTCTGAACGTTTCTGACGAAGGGTCTGACCTGCTCCAGCACCATGTGCATGTGCTCGAAGGGCTGCTTCAGCGACTCCTCGCACGCCAGCTCCGCCTCGTGCGAAAACGACTCGCCGATGCCGAAGCGGCCCTGTATCAAAGGCGTTTGCATGACGAAGGCAACTCTGTTCACAGCCTTCAGGAGGCTGCATCGTGACCAGTAGCTCTGCACCGCTGGTTTTGAACATCAACAACTGTGCACTCATTGTGCACAGCGTTGATGCACACATGAGTCATTGTAAGATTGAACGGCAACGTGAAGGCCCAGTCAATATGGTCAGGTTGCCCATGCGCAGACCTGCTGGAACAGGTGCGCCGCTATGACGCGGTCCAGAACCGCCTGATCCATCTCCGTGTCTGACACCAGCGCCTTGCAGATGTCGCTGACAAACGCCTTGTCAAGGGCCTGCAGTGACACAGGGTTCGTTTGCGGCTGCTGACATGGGAGCAGCCGCATGATCTTGTGCAGCTTGTGAGCTGCGCGCTCGATCGCGGGCGTCGGCCCATGTATGCGGGACGATGTCGCTCTAGTCCTGCTGATGCCTGCATGACGGTGCAGCTACAGCTACAGTTGCTGTTGCATGCACCAGGCACACAGCGGAGAATTCATGAGGTTCACGACTGAATGCTGAGGCCGGGTCGGCGGTGTCTGCAATCTGCCAGCCACTGCGCCGCCACATTGCCCTTGCGCCCAGGGTCCGCTGCGCACTCCCGAACTCATGACCGATTCCAGCCGCAGCGCAACTAAATGGGAGGCCAACAAAGCAGCAGACTAAGAAAGCACATACCTTGCCCATCCGGCTGACGGCGGAGTGCAGGTCTCTCGTGGCAGTGCCAACCTGATCCGGCAGCTGTTGTCCCGCCAGCGCCTGCTGCAGCGCCCGCAGCGCAGCCGCCTCCGCCTCAGCGTCGCCTTCGCACCGCTGCAGCTGCAGCACAGATCATTGTCAGCATTACAGCATTGTCCAGGATGTGCGCCAGCGCCTGCAGCGCGGCCGCCTCCGCCTCAGCGTCGCCGCTGCTGCATCTGCAGCGCAGGGACTGACGGCATCATGCCAGTTACCATGCACTGACGTCGCATGAATGGACACAACAAGCTATCGCCGGCGCCTTGTGCATCGCCGGCTGGGGATCTGCCGCTGGTGTCCTGCTGCAGGATGGCGCGGTGCATCGATGTTGTCCGCGGCCGCAAGCATGTTGGCAATGCAGGAACACATGCCAAGCCGCATTCGTGACTCTGAAACATTCGTAATTGCATTTGGCAAGTGGTGGCACATCATGCACGTTTTCAGTGCATGGTTTGCGCGCAGCGCTGTAGGGCTTTGTGCTGCACATCAGTCTGCGCGATATAGCTGGTACAGCTGCGCTCAGACATGATCAGGCACAATCAGAGACGCCAAAAGCACGCTCACCTGCTGCCGCAGACTCTGCAGGTGCTGCTGCAGCGTGCTGACCGCATCTGCTGACCTGTTTGCGCATGTTTTCTGCTTCTTGGCAGCCCTGTCCGCCTCCTTAAGGGCCGCCTGGAAGCCACTCTCTGACATGGCTGGGTGGAGCCGGCCGGGCGCGGCCGCAGCCGGCGGCAATCAGGCCCCGAGTACCACCAGAAGGACAGGGCTCCACTTCCGACAGCCGGCGTTCGCTGCTGCGGGGCTGCAAACAGGTGCAGACGCCCCAGGATGCTCCGTATGCTTCTAAAGTTTACGCTCAGCCGCGCTGCACCTGGTTGCGGCCTGCACCCGCGCTGCAATGCCGGCCCGAAGGAGCACAGCAAAGCACTCGGAGAAGCCAGTCCGAGTCCAATTTGACTTGAAAACCCTAATTTGGGCACTAGATTCCCTGAATTTCAATTGATTGCTCCGGAACGCCCTGCCGCGCTCACAACAACTTTCCCCTGCTCCCTCTCTGCGACCACTGCTCCACCCTACCTGCACCCAGCAGCAGCCAGCATGTCGACAGCAGCAGCCCCAGCCGCAAAGCCGGCCGCGAAGCCGCGCGCGCCGCGCAAGGAGCCGGTGCACCCGCCGTACGCAGCAATGGTCAGGGAGGCCATCGCCTCGCTGAAGGAGCGCTCCGGCAGCAGCCTGCCCGCCATCACCAAGGTGCAGCCCGGCGACTATCTGACAGATTTGAATCGATCGCGAGCCAATCGGCCCGCTGCATGCCGCGGCCTGCCCTGCCCTGCAGACCGTTGTTAGGCACTGTCACCTGGGCCGTTATGACGGTGCACATGCTATTGGGGTGGCGCGTGCGCCGCTAGGCCAGCCGCAGACCTGCTCTGCTATGTCTGGATTGCATGCAACCTGCAGCAGCCACAGATCGCATGCCCTGCTGCGCTGCATGTGCGCTGCGCTGTGTGTGCAAGACAAAGACAAAGCATAACTATGTAGGGTTTTTCCTGACGCCTGTCTTTCTCATCTGCCCCTGCAGTACCTGGACGGCAAAAAGGAGTGGAAGCTCGAGGGGCCGTGGAAGAAGACGCTCAGCACGCAGCTGAAGAACTTGTCGGCGTCCGGCAAGCTGGTCAAGGTCAAGGCCAGCTACAAGCTGAGCGAGGCTTTCAAGAAAGGCCCGCCGAAAAAGAAGGTATGCTTGTGCATACATCAATCTGCTTCTTCATAGAGGCTGCCATTATGCTGCATGCGCTGCCGCTGGGCGGGCATGCGCAGTATTCTCATATGTTAAAACTGATCGGCGCGGTTATGCGCCGCTTGCGTCCGAAGCCGCTGTGAGTGCAAACACTGAAGCCGATCTCCATCGCAGCAGGTAGCGCCTAAGAAGACGGCTGGGGTGAAGAAGCCAGCAGCCAAAAAGCCCAAGAAGACTGCGGCCACTGGCGAGAAGAAGGTGCGACGCGTTTTCTCCGATCGAATTCTTTATCATGCATCGTCGCCCCTTCTGCTCTTCTGCATGCAGCCCGGCTTACTAGGCGTTCTTTTGCATCTGCAGGCCGCCGCACCCAAGGCCAAGAAGGCCACAATCGCCAAGAAGGCGACGACCACGCCCAAGAAGCCCAAGACGGCGACAAAGGCGAAGAAGCCAGCGGCCAAAAAGAGCGCCACCAAGGCGAAGAAGCCCGCCGCCCCGAAGGTCAAGAAGACGACGGTGACCAAGGCAAAGAAGCCGGCGGCGCCCAAGTCTGCCACGAAGAAGGCGGCGTCAAAGAAGAAGTCCAGCCCAAAGAAGAAGGCTGCCGCCCCCAAGGCTGCCAAGAAGGCCTAGGCGCCCTCTTTCGCAGCGCGCGCAATCGTGTCCCTCCCAACCTGGTGTTTTTAAACACCACCATTCGTCTGCAAAGCGCATGCACTTCCCTTCCAATCCTGTCTTCCGATCCCACATGTGACCTTGATCGCGCCCCCGCGCCGCATACTGCGGTCAATGCATGAGCACGCACAGCTGCTTCATGCTGATGTGCGTGAACAAGCTCTTGCGTTCCCTGCCGCTCTGTTCATGACGACTAGGGCATGATCTGCTTTCTGTACCAGGTGATCCAGCAAGTCGTGGACGCCGCTGCCGCATGCAGGGTGCGCCGCCGCCGCTGCAATAGAACGTTCCTGCCAGGCTGCAGCGCGTGTTCAGCCGTGCGGACTTCACGCCTGCGACCCTCTCGTGCAAGGAGGTCGTCACCCTTCCTCGCGTGCTGAGCTGCTGAGCGTCGGACTTTCCACTAGAGGCAAACCTCCTCGAACGCCTGCTGCTCGCGAGCAGTGCGCTGCGCGTGCGGGCCTGACTCGAATGCTTTGCTTGTATATGATTAATGCAGCCTGTGTCATGCACAACACGTATACGACCGCGCTTTTCAGCTGCGCAAGTTTTACGACCCAGTCCTCACCAGCCTTGTCTACAGCGCGCTCGGTCCTTGCAGTGCCAGCGTGATGCTGCTGCACTTTTGCGCCGTTCACGGAGCGTTTAACGGCTGCATGCAGCGACGCGCGGCACTGCTGCCGCGCGGGGCCGCTGCTTCATGAAGCTGATGACACCTGTTTGCGCCACTCCGTTGAGCCTCGCCAGGCCTCTGTGCCACGTTGCGCCGATCATTGTGCACCGCCCGGGTGTGTCGCCTGAGCCCTGCCATGCGCACGGGTGCCATGCTGTGCTGCCGTGGTGCTCTCAAGCCGCTGGCGTTGTGCCAAAAAGGGGGCAAAGCCCCTGGACCAAAGCTTGACTTCTTCCTCTCTGCCTGACCCTCAGCGTTCATACCTGTTCGTGCACCTGTCTGTATACTTGTGTTAGCCCGGGTCTCCAACGGCTGGTTGAGGGCACGCACAGCATCATGGGCAAACCACAGCTCTATGAGTTGAGTGATGCGAGTTGCCCTGAGAGCGTTTCTTCCCCAGTCACCGCCTGGCACGCCGGCGCACGCAAACACGATGCACATCGCTTTTGCATATGCTATCTTCTGCAGCCTATGCCTGTGATCAGGTCTGCAGAGTGGAAAATCCGGTTCCGGAAAAGTCCGGTTCACCCAGGCGCTCGCGCAAAACACCGAAATTTCCAAAGGCCGCCTGCAGCCGGCACGTCGCTCATGGCCGCCGCGCCCCGTCCTTGATCGCCACTAAAACACCTATAGACGAGCTTCCAGGAGGCGCCGCGGCCAACCGGCCACCAAGAAGACGGTGCTGGCGAGCTGCACTCGGGGTGCGCGCTTGAACCGCTCACCTAGGAACAGGCCCACAAACTAGCCCTCCCCTTCCACTCTCCTGCCTCTCATGCCCGGCCTGCACCCCATATCGCTCGCATGCGAAGCAATAGAGCAGCGCAGACGTATGGCCGCGGCTGCGGGTTTGTTCCTGCCACGAACAACACTCTCGGCGAACCGGCACTCGTGTTCAGACGCCCGCCGGAGGGTCCTCCCGAAGTCGGGCCGTCCCGGACGGTATACAGCAGCTGTGCAGGTGCAGCGACTCTCAAATTTGGGCTTTGCTCATGGCCCAGCAGCCGCGCCAGTACGCTTCAGGCAGCGGACGAGGCTCGCCCTCTGCACCCGGCCAGATCGCTCATGAACCAGAGGATGCAGTTGTAGCCTTGTACCCGTACCTTACTGCATCCTGTGTCCCCGTACAATGGCCAGCCAAAGCCTCTCATAGCCTCGCACAGCGCAAGGCTGTGCCAGTCGTGCAGCTTTCGCCAGCTTGCTATGCTGGAGCTGGCTTTTGATGTCCGGTTCTGCTCTCGCGTATCGGCTGGTATTGGCAGGATGCAGCTGTTGATCCGAATCGTGCTGGCTGATCGTTTTGTGTTTTGGGAGGCTGTCTTAAGCTCAGTGTGCTTCTTTAGCCGTTCGTAACATGTCCAAATGCGCTACCTATCGGTGATGACCATATGCGTGTTGCGATAATTGACATCAGAGTTGAGACATCAGCGTTGAGAAAATATATTACTCTCAGCGCGCAGATCGCATATAGTTTACACATGGACAGAAGCAGAATACTACTTTTTTGAGCCACCAAAGCCACCAAAGCCCATCATCGCAGCCATCGCGGGGTCCATTTCCTCCTCCTCATCGTCTGAAGGCGTTGCGGCTTTCTGCACATAATGCAATATGAGGCGATCAGCGCAGAGGCGTTTGTTGGCATACGAGGTCAAGTGGCGTCGTCTCAGGTGAGCAACAGACCGGGTGACGACCGCCGCTGATTGTGTAAGACATGCAATGCCGTCAAAGCAGGCCAATTCAGTCAAGACCAGCCACGCTGATGGCAGTGATGCAAACGGCCCAAAACGATGCACTCAGACTGATAATTGGAAACAAGACACAACCTTTTGTGTGGGGGCATGACAAGAACAACGATGATGTATATATACTCACCCTTCGTTTGGCTCTCGCCTTGGCTTTCCGCTCCTCTTCCTCCTCCTCTTGGCGCTGCAGCACCGCTCTGTCGAAGCCTGTAACCAGGCAGGCAGATGTGCGTCAGCTGTGACGGGCAGCGGAAATGCCTCAAAGACGCGAGACGCCTCTGACTGCACTGCGGAGCTTGCATACCTTGGCATTCCCATCACGTGCACAGGCCCCGGGTTCATGCGAGAGCACCAGTGGGCAGTAGTGCCAGCCGGCCTCAGGGTTGGGCAGCAGCACGAAATGAAGCTTGATTCCGTGCAGCCCCGGGAAATGGTCAGGTATTTAGGAATTTTGCAAACCCTAACACACGCACCGTCTGCCACGGTGAGATCCGGGTCCGTCTCCACCTGCTTCTGCTTTAGCGACTGGAACTTGTTCCGCACCTGCACCAGCCAAAACAACTTGTTCCGAAGATTGATGCGCACTGGCCTGTCATCATTTTGTGAAGGAGACTGCAGCAACGACATGAAGGCTGTTGCAGCAGCTGCTGCACAGTTGAAACAAGAAGATGATAGAACAAAAGAAGTATGCCTGACCTGCTCTGCCGTGGACCGCTCGACGACCATGTTCATGCCAAGCGCCCTGTTGTGGTACTTGCCGTTTCTGCAGTCGGGAAAGGACAGTCGGAAGGGCAGCTCTGCCATGTGCCAGCGACCTTTCAAGTCACGGGAAACAGCACCCAGGGCAAGGCGTCTGGAGTGTTGTTGGGATCGGGTGACAAAAAAAGAACTCATGTGCAAGAAGCTTGATGCGTTTGAACGAGGCAGAGGGGGCCAGAGCACTCACATGTGATCCAGGTACGACTGCGAGTCGCGCAGGATGCAATCGCAGACGCTGCAGTAGTACCCGGCCTGCGTGTCAAATATATTATGGTGAAAGCGCCAAAGAGCGATTCAGAGCGGGCTGCCATGCGCAGCGTCAAGCTTAAACCAGGCCGCATGGTTAGTTTCCGCTGCGCTGCTGCCGCTTTTGCTGCTGCAGCTGCTGCCGCCGCCGCTGCCGCCGCGCCGCTGCTATTGAAGCCGCCGCGGTGCCGCAGCCGCTGCCGCCGTGCTGTTGCCACCATCGTCGCCGTCACTGCTGCCGCTGCTGCCGCTGCTGCTGAGGTCGCCGCAATGCCGCCGCCGCTGCTGACGCGTTGCCGCCACCATCGATCGCCAACAACGACGCATCGCCCGCCAACAAACAAAACAAAAGTGGCTTCGGATGCAAAAGCTGCAGCTCGAGGCTGCCCTCACAGCAGCATGATGCTTGCAGGTGGACAAAGCGACCGTAATGCCTCCCTTCTGCGGATCAGCGTAAGAAGTACTAATGATCTCAAACAATTTCTCCCACCTGCTGGTTGAGCGGCGTGCTGTTGGTGACCACCTGCGTCTTGCCGAGGCGGGACGCCAGATCCACCTGGAACTCCCGCCCGCGCAGGGCCGAGCGCTGCACGATCAGCCCCTGGTGCAGCGGGTCACGCTCTGCGAGATGAGGTCGGAAATGTCACGTCAGGAAACAATTATTAGTTTGCACTATCCGTCCCTGGAGCAGCGGGTCCCGCTCTGCGAGCATCGAGATGGTGTCTCTGCGGATGATGTCGTTGCAGACTCAGGCCTGTGTTCACATTGCTGCAGTTACCCCATTGACCCCATTGTGTGGGCCTGTCAGGGGTGCAGGCATCACGTTCTCGCCAGGTCAGTCCCGAGACGGTGCTAGTTGGCATTGACGTTGCAGTGCGACGGCGACGGTGGGTCCGCAGCGAGAGTGGCGTGCGCCATGCGCCGTGACATCCGCAGAAGCACCCCATGCATGCCCTTCAGGCAGTCAGCCACTGCAGAGCAGACAGCTCAGCAGCAGCAGCAGCTGATGCTGGTGGAGCTCACCTAGCCTGCGCCGCTTCTTTGCGTCGAGAGCGCTCTCCTCGTCCTCGGCTTCCTGCAGTCACATGTAAACGCCGTCAGGAGCAGCCATTGTGAGCAGCATAAATCGCATGGTGCTCAATGCTTCGGGTAGCGAACGTGGGCACTGCAGCGAGTAGCAGCAGCTCACCTTCTTCTCCCGTTCATCCGCCTTGGCTGTGAACTCCTCCTTGTCCCACGTGCGCCGGAAGGTGTTGTCCACGCCCACTTTCGCCACGATGGCCTTGTCGCCCTCGCTCAGCTTCTTGTCCTTCTTGTCCCTTGGCATGGTGCCAATCTGTGTTGACGCGAGACTTGCTTGCCTCTGAATGCTCTTTGGGATACAAACAGGCGCGGTGAACGCAGGGATCTGACGCACAGTTGACACAACCTTCTTAGTTGTGTTTGAAGCGAGCTGACAGCGTCCAAGATGCCGCTTCTGCGGCTGCACCTTCTGCCCTTGTTGCAAAGTCACGTGACTTGCTGTAGCAACTGCGTCCTGCGTCCCTTCCCAGTTCAATTTTGAGCTTGGGCGCCTTCCTTCCTTCTTATTGCTCGCAACTTTTTTCGTCATCGCACATAGAATCGCAGAGGACGTCTTGACCTGTCATCGCAGCAGTGCCCTGCAGGTGGTTTGCTTCGAGATTCAAATTTTCGACGCTGATCAAGATGGCCGATGAGGCTGCTGCGCCTGCTGTGGCCGAGCCTATGCAGACAGACGAGCCAGTGGCAGCGCCGGCGGAGGAGCAGTCCGCAGCAGATGAGGCAGGTGGCCCTGAATCAGCTTCCGAGCCGGCTACCAGCTCAGAAAAGCCGAAGCCACAGCCAAAGGCAAAGGCAACGCCCAAGAAGACTCAGGCGACCAATGCAGCGGCAACGACGCCGGCGAGCGGGGCTCGCCAGCGGAAGAAGGTGGAGCACTTCAAGCCGGAGGAAGCGAAGGAGAGCTCGAAGCTGACGGTGCAGGAGGTGAGAGGACGCCGCGTGCGTCATTGTGCACACATGCGGGCGTGTTTGCGCCACCTGCACAGTCCGATCAAGATGCTCATCAAGCGGTTATCCGTCATACTGCAGGGAGCGGGCACAAAGCTCCGGGACATCCCCAACGGTGAGTCGCATCGCACACAACACATCGAACAGACGCGTGCGGCCGTGGCAGGATGCGCAACACTTCAAACCTGCCTCAAAAGAGATGTATCACACAAAACCAAATCGTGATTGTGTCATACGCAGTGGCCTTTAAGCTGTCCAAGATCTCGGGCAAGGAGGAGCTGATGGAGCTGCTGCACGACGTCCTGTACAAGCGCAAGGGCCAGGTGCGCTGGCTGGGGAGTGCCGACTTGCCGAATCGCCGCGTCTTGAGTTAGCTGGACAAGGAGCGGTACTGCACCTGCCTTGCCGGCGCCTGCACGCACGCGGACACCGGAGTGCTGCAGTTCCATGCCATTCAACCTCAATTCGCTGAGGTTGACCACAGCTTTCATTTCTCCTCCTGCAGCAATCGACGAGGAAGCGAGACATCCTGGACTTCTCGGGCTTCACCTTTGCGGCCGACAGCGAGGTCAGTCACCTGACGCCCTGTCCGCATTACTGGCTGCGCTTGGCTTCTGCGGCCTGCTGCCTGCTCACAGCACCACAGGACCTGCACACAAGCCACTCAGAGGCAGTTGCGACACTGCGCTGGGGCCACGAGCGCTTGGTCGCGGCTGCTGACAAGGCAGCAAGCCTGGCACGCAGCACACTGCGCGGCGGGGTCGTCAGGACTCGGATGAACGCACAGTATGCTTGAGTGCTTTGCTTGCAAGTGCAATCTGATCCCCGTGACTTATGCATTGCCATTTGAGGCGAACTTAGAGAAGGCGAGTACGATGGTGGAGCGGATAATGCCATAGGCGCCGCAGCAGCTGCAGAATGTTTGTTGAATTGTTGTAGATCAGTTTCGGTTCAGAGTTGTTATCATTTCCCAGGAAGACGAGGCGGCCGGCTCTGGTGGACTGCACCAGTGCTGTGGGTTTTAAAGTGGATATCAATCTCGGACGGCTTTCAACCTCCAGGAGGCAGACCTGGAGAAGGCGAGCGCAAAGGTGGAGCGGCTGACGCTGGCGGCGCTGCACCAGCTGCTGGACATCTTCGAGCTGCCGCGCGGCACCGGCGAGGAGGGCCATAAGGTACCGCACCTACACATAACTTCCGATGTCCTGCCACCTCTGTGACAGACCAAACGTACCACCAGCTGGACATCTTCGAGCTGCCGCTCGCCACAGGCGAGGAGGGCCACAAGGTGCTGCCATCAGAGTTTATCCGATTCTCCACTCTCAAACTGAAACATACAAAATTTAGACGAGAGGAGACAAACCACAAGCAAACATCAGCTGCTGGACAACTTCGAGCTGCCGCGCGGCACCGACAAGGAGGGCCACGAGGTGCATTACATGTATAACATTCCCGGGCAATCGGCGCACACGTGCTGTACAAACAGCAGGATGCCATTCTCGTGCTTATTTCTGGAAATCAGCCTGTCTGAGCTGCCCAATCTCAGCCAATCGCACAGAGTGCTGAGCTGTTGCGTGCCACAAGGCCAGCAGGCACGAGTGAGGGGAGCCGACAAAAGAACGGCTTTTGCATTGTGAATGATCGACATCCTATTTGAAACCTGGTACCTGCTCGCGCTGCAGGATGCAAAGGCCAAGCGCATCCTGGAGTGGCTGAAGAAGCCGTCAGCCACCGGCTCGAAGGACCTCGCAGCCCAGGTGCGGCGTTTTTGGAATCTTTAAATATACCATCTTTTCCCCTGTTTCTAAAACTTCCACCCCGGCCAGACCCGCCTCCGCCGGACCAGCCGTCACATCCACTGTGTGTGTCACATCTGCAGCGCAGGATCAAGCTGTCGTGGGGCATGTGCATGGGCACGAGCATCACCATCGCATTCAATGCTGTCCTGTTCGTGCATATGGCCAGCCGAACCGCACTGCCGCACCGGCGTCGAGACGCTGCCATCATTTTTCTGTGCCTGCCAGCCGCAAAGACACGGGAAGCCGGCAACCGGCAGCACGGAATGTGTGATGCTTTAGTTTATCACGCTTTCGCTACAGGCCGCAAAGAAGCGGGAAGCCGGCAAGCGGAAGCGGGAGAAGGCGGAGGTCGCAAAGGAGAAAGTGGAGCAGGCGGCGGAGAAGGCAGCCAAGAAGGCAAAGAGCGCCGACGGCAAGGCGGCCAAAAGGAAGACCCCGGCCAAGAAGGGCAAGGGCGAGGCCAGCACTCCGAAGGTTCGGGGTTGTTTGTGGGTTTGCTGCAGACCCTGGGCGGTGTAATGGCGCATGGCTGTGATGTGTCTCCAGCTGCAGACGGGGCCTCCACAGAAGCGCGCTGCTTGGTGATGTGATGGCACGTGACTGCGCGGGCTCTCCAGACTTGCAGACAGACTTGACCTTCATAGAAGCCTGCTTGCCATACACCGCTCGCTGTCACACCACCAGTGCGTGCTCCGCACGTAGCGCCCAGAAGCAGCCAATCTGGTTGACCATCTGACAATATACGCTGTTGGGTGTCGTGCAGAAGCGGAGACCGGCAAAGAAGGCAGAGCCGGAAGGTGAGCGACCCAAGGCAATGTCTCCCCTCTCGGTCCCCCGCTGCCGCACGGCATCCCGGGACAATGCACAGCACCAGAGCAACATGGCGTTGGGTTCGGGATTACCATCGCGAAATCAGCGCCACCTGCGCGCATCAAAACTTTCTTCAGTTTCGCCTTATTTTCTTTCTGTGCAGACGAGGAGTCAGACAAGGAGGCAGCGGAGGAGAGGGACTTCAACGATGACCTGCCAGACTTCAAACAACAGCGTACATTTTGCCAGCTTCATGGAACGCCGTCAAAATCGATCGTCAACTGCTTCGCCATGCCCTACGCAGACGAGGAGGAGGAGGAAGAGGCAGCGGATGAGAGCGACTCTGACGACGACCTGCCGCTGGGCGTCGCCGCCAAGCTGCCATCCGACAAGGCGCTGGTCAAGCAGGTGCGGCTTTATTTTGTCAGTCATGATTGTCATTGTGCAGAAGCAGGTCTGATCACCAAGCAGTATGTTTGGTGGTGTCCTATTTCTCATGTCCTGTTGCCATTCTGTCGCCGCCAAGCACGCGATACGATGAGGCGCCGTGCGGCCCCCGCCCGAGGCACATGCAGGTTTCACAACTGGAACGCTGGTGCCGACTGGGCCGTTAATCGGCATAGAGCGCCAGTTGGTTTGCCAGTGGTTTGCCTCGACATGGCCATGCTTGCCAGTTGCGCCAGACCGACAGGTCTGCTCTGCATGCAAAAGTCGGTGGTGTGGGTCATCCGGCAATCATCATTGGTTCCTCCTGCACGCAGGTGCAGTCCATCCTGTCGACAGTGAACGTGCTGGAGTTCAACCTGAAGGGCCTGATGGCACAGCTAGGTGCGCTCCTCATAAATCACTAATAATCCGGAACTTGAATAAAACCTTGACGGTGAACGTGCCAAAAATACACCTAAAGGGGCTGATGGCGCAGCTAAGTCCGCTCACGCCTCATGTCCTTGCCCGTCACCCTGCAGATCCGCATTTCTTGCTGTGCGCTTATCAGGCCGTGCACGAAAACTCTCGTGTGCTCTCCAATTATTTGACCGTGCTGCCACGCACTCTGAAGATTTCTAAGCTGCAGAATGAACAGAGGCAACGGCAGGAACCATGGCAGCGCAGAAGCTGTTTTCCAATACCAGTATTGACACGACCACGAGGAACCAATGCTATTCCCGTGCACTCCACGCAGCGAGCGCTCCGGCATGGACCTGGCGGCCAGGAACCCGCGCATTGGACCTCCCATATATCTTGACATCTACGAGACATCCAAATTTTCGAAACATTACCTGCAGGGGAGCACTACGGCACAGACCTGGCGGCCAAGAAGCCGCTCATCAAGACCACCGCCATCCAGTACTGCCTGGACCACCCGGTGGACGCCGGCGGCGACAATGACGACGAGGACGGCGAGGAGGCAGAAGAGGAGGCAGAAGAGGAGGCGGAGGCGGCAGAAGAGGCGGACGCGGTGGAGGGGGTGGCGGAGAACACAGAGGTGCGGAAACACTTGGAAACAAGCTAACAATTGCATCCAGAATGGCTACAACTTTGGCAGGCGGAAGCAGCGGAGGCGGCTGCAGAGGGCAT
>JAABUL010003609.1_pt1 | contig 22597 bp, 46 predicted proteins | sample 5559151 | NCBI WGS metagenome assembly JAABUL01 (sample SAMN10711876, study PRJNA513368) | rock metagenome | isolation source: Antarctica rocks | place: Antarctica: Victoria Land, Pudding Butte sud | reverse complement strand
GCTGCTGCCTTTTCGCCTTCACACCCGGTGTGAAGCCCGGTGTGAAGGCGAAAAGGCAGCAGCCACGTTCCTGCGCCTTGGCGGCACGAATGCACTCCAGGCCATATACCAGCGTTTATGTGGATTTTTATAACGGCAGCTGTAGCCTGATGTTTCGACGCTACTTGGCTCTCGGTCTGATATCATGGAATTTGATTGTGCTACCCACCTCCTGCGGCCCGGCAAAGGCGAAGGCATCAGCTGCATCCTGCTCCTTGGCGGCGCGCACGTCCTCCGATATCAACCCGCTACATCTACATGGTTGTTGCGGCGGGTTCTGTGGCCCTCGCGCACCTCCTGCGGCCCGGCGAAGGCGAAGACGTAGCAGCCGCGCTCCTGCGCTTTCGCCGCGCGCATGCACTCCAGCGCCAGGGCCTTGGCCACCGTCTCGCGCGCGCCGCGCATGCTGCCGCTGGTGTCGATGCACAGCAGGATGGGGCCTCGGTCTGCCGTCGGCCGCACCTGCAGGTATATTTTACGCGAAAACGTGTCAGATCCGTATTTCGAATCGATGCACAGGATCAGGCCCGGTCCGCCGTTGGCCGCACCTGCAGACATGGAGGGTTCGACGGTGCGCGACAAGTGGACCGTGCAGCTGCACTGAAGAATGAGGAATGTGATGCCTTTCCCAGGAGTCGTCGCTGCGTTTCGTGGGAGACAACGCTGTTCTGGTGCAAAGCCTGTGCAGTTTGAGCACCCTGAGGCATGTAAGCTCGAGCTTACTCTCCGGCGCCGCAGCCGGCGAGGCAGGCCGAGACGCGCGCGGCGGGAATGCGAACCTCATTGAAAGCACCTTCACATAGCGCAAACCTTCAAGCCAGTTATTCTGCGTTACAAGAGTCACTTCCTACCGATCGGCTTATATGGTGGAGGAAATCTGGATGATATTAGACTGAGAACCCAAGTGTAAGTCGAGATGGGTTCGTGGTGTATCATTTTCAAACCCCACCTCGCGCCGATCGGGGTTGATGGTGGTGGCGAACTCGCCCCAGCCGTCGCGCTCATAGCAGGACAGCCCCTTCTCCGCCATTTTGGCGAAGAACTGCAGCTTGGCCTGCCGCACCCTGCGCCCCCTCGCCAGCAGCGCCGCCTGCACTTGTGTCACAAACACATGTTCATCATTCGCGTTTCTGAATCGTTTGTTTGGAAGTCTGCGAAGAACTGCAGCTTGGCCGGCCGCACCCTGCGCCCCCGCGCTAGCAGCGCCGCCTGCATGCACAACTTTACGAATCTGCTGCAATTGACGATGGAACATTCAGCACATGTGCCTCGCGCAACGGTGACGTCGGGCCGACGCACGCTGTCCCAAGCGTTGCAATGGACACGCCGCGGGGCCGGGCAGGCCGCCCGCATCGTCAGTGATACGATACGAGCAAGCAGGTGGCCATTCTTGCGCTTGCCACACATCAGGTCACGGCGCGAGTGAGGCAACGTCCTGCAGGAGGCTGTAGCACTCGCCCTGTGCTGAAGTAGCTACAGGCTTTAGCAGAGGTCCCAAGGCAGTCAAAGGCCTCAGAGCTCTAGTCCTGCCTCGGAGGGGCAGCGGGCAGAAGAGTCGTCAGCGTGGTGGGTGAGGCTGTGCATCATCACTGTTGGGAAAGCCAAGATTCGACAAAGCACAGGGTTTATGTATCGCACCTCGGAGGGCAGCAGCCGTGAGAGGTCGTCGGCGCGGGTGAGGCCGCGTGTCTCCTGCTGCTCCAGCACCGTGCGCAGCAGCCCCGGCCGGCCCTTCATGTCCAGGTGTTGGATGGGCGCCCGCCGCAGCGGCCCCCACCCACCGCCCCGCCCCAGCGACCGCACCTGCGTACGCATACAGATGCACTTTTGTGGCAAAGGTCTTGCAGATAACTGTTGACGTGCGAGCAATGCCGGCATCAGCGAGGGCACTTGCCAGTCCCGGCGCTGGCACGCCAACGAGTGTGTCGGGCGCCGGCGGTCACCCGGGCTCAGGCCTGCTGCTGCGGCGGGTGTTGTGTGGCCCAGTCTGCATGCCAACCGCCGCACATGTCGCATCAAGCATACCTCACCACCTCCTCTGGCAGGCTTCCCTGCCTGTGTTGCCACAGAACTCTTGCGAAAGGTAGGTCTCGCGTCTTTCAAATCGTGTCTTTGATAGCTGATTCCACTCAGGAGGAAATGATATCCAGCCAAAGCGCACCAGGTCGCGCAGCTCTTTGAGGTCCTCCAGGCGGCTGCGCATCTTGTCCATCTCCTTCCACCCCTTCCGCTTCCACAGGTTGCCCTGCGCACGGCGCATAGGCACGCCTCAACGCTGGCAGTCACCTAGATGTTGAGGCGCGGGTGCTGCACACAGTGCCGCCCCATCAATGGCGCCCCGCGTGTAACCTGCAGCGCCTGGCAAACATCAATTGTTACGCCGCGCATATCCGGCCACAGCTAGCTGTGTGACAAAACGGACATAAAGGGAAATTCACCAGCAACACTAGCAATTTCAGCACCTTGAGGTCGAAGGCGCCGCCAGCGGCGCCGCCGAGCAGGGCCTCAATGCCCTCCATTGCCCGCCCCGCCTTGCTGAGCGTGTCTATGGGCGCCTGCCACAGGTCCACCAGCCCTGCCACCTGCGTCGCAGGCAGCAGAAAGTCGCTTCTTTGCAGACCCTCTATCCTCCACAGCACAGTCGATGAGCGCCTGCCACAGGACCACCCAGCCCCGCCGCCTGCGCGCCTGGCGGGGACAGCTTGTCAGCATATCCTCCTTCGACAATCCCTGAACCCTCCACAGCACACGTGAAGGGCGCCTGCCACAGGTTCAGTAGCCCCGCCATGTGCGCCGCGGGCCATGAGATGCCTTGCGAAACTCTTTCCTCTGAAACCCTGCACCGTCCGCAGCGCACTCTGTCCTGCATTGACCGTGAAGCGTTGGGTCCAGCCCCGCCACCTGCGCGGCAGGCAGATAGGTGCCTCCCTCGTGTCACACACATTGGTGTCTTGGCAGCAATGCGGCCAACCTCTCTGTGGGTGCAGGGCCTGCTAGGTACAGCGACCCCTGACACAATGCCTCTTCACTCTTGCACCCATGCGGGCAGAGCGGCTCCGGCTGTTGTCAAGGGCAGTTGCCAAAGCCACGTCATCGCCATCCAAGCGTGCTGGTGCCATCGAACCGGCACACCAGCACCTTTGCGGTGCGCCGCTCGAAGCTCTGCAGCGGGTGCTACAGGGTTTGAAGTGATTATCTGAAGGATGTTGTGACAATTCGAATTTCACCAGCTCCTCCGCGGTGCGCCGCTCGAAGCTCCAATTGGCCGAGCTGCCCTCCTCCTCCTCGTCCGACTCTGTTGTTTCCTCCGCCGCCGCCGCTGCCGCACCGTTAGTGGCCGGGGGCGCGCTGTCGCTGCCAGGCTCCAGGTTATGCCGCACTGCGCGGAGAAGGCGGTCGGCTTGGCACATGCAGCTGGAGTGGATATCCCCGGGCATGGTCTTCGTGCAGACAAGAGCAAGAGCAGCGCAGCCGAGTGATATTGTGCAGAATGGGGACGCACCGGCGCGGCGCCGCCGCTCCTGCTCCTGCAGCTCGGCGATGGTGAGGTACACCTGCCCGCTTGCGTCCACCTCCCGCTCCTGCTTCACCTCCTCGATGCTGCGCGTCGAAAACATCCTTGGTGTGATATCTGTCTCAGGGTACACACTGGCACCAGATTCAGCCGCCGCCGATTACAGGCATGCCAAGGGTCTGCTGGCGTCAACCTCCCGCGCCTACTTCACCTCCTCGATGCTGCGTGGCAATGGAAGCTGTGGTGGAGGAATGTGCGGAAACTGCGGGCTCTCACAAAACCCTGCCATTGGCATATGCAGGCATGCAGGTAGATCCCATGCTGCCCCTCTAAGTCTCAGCACTGCCGAAAACTTGAGATTACTGAGGGCTTCCGCTGGACGGAGCAAGGCTGAAAGGGACAGAGGCTCACATGATGCTGGGCTGATCTGAGAGCGTGACCAGCCAGAGTCGAAAGGAGACACGGCCCAAGTGTTTTGAAGCAGCAGCGATGCCGATCCTGATGAGTTGTCAGTACAGTTGCTCACCCGCTGATGGTGCGCTGGTACTTGCACACGACATCCAGCATGGTGCGCAGCAGCGCGTCCAACACTGCGGGGTACTTCCTCGTGAAGCGCGCCACGCCCAGCTGCGACAGCCGCACTGCACGTGCACGCACACACGGCAGATTGTCCAGCCTGGGGCCTCCAGCTGCCGCAGTCGAGGTGTAGCTTCTGCCGGCTCGCCGCAAACAGTTTCTGCAGCAACTGCAGCTGCGACGACCTGCCAGGGGCACTGCACTCCAGGGTCCAGAAGGGAGCTGGCGATGTGAACAGGTTTGGGCAATGAGCTCCAGGGTCTGCAAGGGAAGCGTGTGACGCTGTCACGCACATATGAGAACGGATCGCAGCGGCTCCGGCGGCCACACGAGGCCGTCGCCGACATCCGCCATGTGGGCGTACGTCTGGTCCAGCAGCAGCTGCCGCTGCGTCTCCATGTCCAGGATCAGGCCCTTGTCCAGCGCCGCCTATATAGAAAACAAGCAAACAAATATGTGGAGAACTGACTGTCAGGTGCCGCAGGCCAATCGGGATGCAAACGGACGGCGACAGCGTGACGGCAGGCAGCGTGTCAGCAGTGCAGGCTCATGGTGCAGCCACGAGCGTTGCAGGGCACCAGCAGGCAGCAGGCACCTTCCACAGGCTCAGGCCGACGGCGCTCTGCTCCAGGGCCACGTCGCTGTGCACGCCCTCAGCTTTGCACCTGCGCCAAATGCAGACGGTTGAAGCGGTCAGCTGCCAGCTTCATGGCGCCGCTGGTGGCTTGGCACCATGAGCGCCACGCAGCGATCCACGTTCGGAGAGCCCGCAGGTGACTTTGTCGGGGGCATGTCAACGATACGGCATCGCGAAAGCAGGGAAAGCTGCAGCATGTAGCGGCGCGCACGTGATGTGTGCGAGCCGCAGCAGCCAGGGCATGTGCGCAGGCGCGATGGACGCCAGCTCGCCGAGGCCATTGCGCAGCTTTGCGGCTTTCTGGGCAGGAGGCTGTTCAAGACCGGCGCCGTTGCCGTTCAGCGAGGCGCCATTCAGACCGCCGCTGGCAGCCGCTGCTTGCGCCGGGCAAAACTGACTGTGGTTGCGACGTCGCCGCTGTGCAGGTGCCGGACGCGCAAGGAACTGGCTTCGCGGAGCACGAAGCTGTGCTGGAGCTGCGTTTGGGGTCTGCTGCAGCCGGTCGAGGCTGCACCGATGTGCGTGCATGTGTGTCAATCCGCAAGGCTGCTACGAGAGCCCCTGTGCGGCTATTCCTTTTCTTTCACGACCAAATTGACAGTTTTGTAGCAATCCAAGTGTGTGTTACACCGCAGCAGCTCAAAATATCGTGTGAAAAGTGGATGATCTCGAATTTGATGTTTTTCATGAATTGCTGATCGCCTCTGCACAGTTGCCAAGCTCACTCACAATTCTCAGCACGCAGGCCAGCCATTGTACGAGTCATGATGCGCCAGATCGTGTCAGCGCAGGGCCTGCCTGTTGCAGCACCGCCCCCACAAAGAACAGCCGCCTGCCCATCGCACCTGCCTGCGCGGCAGCGCGCCGCGTGCCGCACCGCAGAGCAGCTGCCCGCCACTGCAAAGTGGTCAACATGCGCAAGCAGATCGCTTCAGTCTCCCACCCGGCTGCACGCAGTCCGCGCTGATGCACCCACCAGCGAGGTGTGTTCACACAGTGTTGCTGCAGACACCTGAGTAACTCTGCTTACCTTGCGCGACCATGAGTTGGCGTCTGCAACACATCCTCGACCATTTCCGCTGACGGTCTGGGGCCTTTTTCCCGCAGTCGGACCAGTCCATCCTGACGCGCATCTCGGATATCAGCCGCAGCGTCGACGCCGCGTACGCGCAGATACTGCAGGACCACGCCTCAGGCGGCGACTCGCTGCTGGAGGACCCTATCAACGATATGCAGGACAAGGTGTACGCCGCGGTGCGGATTCTGCAGAAAGGCCTGCTGGAGCGGGAAACAGAGGTGCGGCATTTTATTGAGGAGCAATTGCGCTGCCTTATGCTATCATCTCGCGTCCATGATCACTTACACTGTTTGCTCACGTGATGCTCATGATAATTTGGCGATTGGCATGCTGCCAGTCCTGATCCGCAAGACGGCCGCAGCCGATGCGCCGCAAAGCGCCTTCAAACACGCCGTGCATTGATGCGCGGCTGCGACCGCAGGTGCGGCTGATGCTGCTGGCGGCGCTGTGCGGCGAGCACCTACTGCTGCTGGGGCCGCCCGGCACCGCCAAGTCGGAGCTGTCACGGCGGCTGGCGGGCATCACCCGCGGCGCCTACTATGAGCGCCTGCTCACGCGCTTCTCCGTGCCCGAGGAGCTTTTCGGCCCCCTGTCCATGCGCGGTGCGCGCACTTCGCTCTGCCAACTTATTATTCAGTCCACGCTCTGGAGTGGCGCTCTGGAGTGGCACTCACGCGGCATGACGGCACAACACCGACGTTTGAACTGCGTTGTCGACCGCAGTATCCGCAGCTGGCAGACGGCCTCCCGGTTGCCATCCCTGCCAGATGTGTCTGAATGCACCAATTGCCGAGCCACAAGGCCCGCCGCAGCAGGCACCATGTACAGCCTAGCCTCCCTTTGACCTACCCTGCAATTGCGCATTCCAATCTTCCACTGCAGGGCTGGAGAACGACCTGTATGTGCGCAAGACGGAGGGGTACCTGCCGACGGCGGAGATCGCGTTCATTGACGAGATCTTCAAGGCCAACTCCGCCATCCTGAACGCGCTGCTGACGCTGCTCAACGAGCGCCTGTTCGACAACGGCAACGAGCGCCTGCCCGTGCCGCTGCTTTGCATGGTGAGAAACCTCTCAATGCCCTGGCCTTTTGGGATGCTCCGCTCCTGCCTGCTTACAACCTGAGAACGACCCTACTTGAAAACCCTACACCGCCGATGGCCATAAAAGATCTTTGCAGCAGCATGTAGCTGTGTAGCTGTGTGGCATGAATTGACAAGTCACCGACACTGCCTCCGACACTGAAGTCCATGTGTCTACGCTCCGCCTGTCGAAGGTTGGCGCCTCCAACGAGCTGCCGGAGAGCGAGGAGCTGGACGCGTTGTACGATCGCTTCCTCATCCGGCGGCAGGTCTCCCAGGTAGGATTCTGCAGAGCGCTGCACCCCAGCTGCGCCAAGGGGCGCCCTAACACGCATCGGAGCATGTGTTGTTGATCCTCAATGCTGTCTGCAGAGCGAGTGCTGCTGGCTCAGAGTAGCATCGAATCGGGCCCATGCTTGACTGGCCACCCGCAGGCGTCCTCGTAGGAGCTGGCGGCACGAACATGTACTCCATCTCAATTCACCTTGAACCTTTTTTGCCCGAGGCTCCGGAGGGTGAAGCACAGCGCCAATTCTGGCCTGAATGCCCCGCAGGTGTCGTCTTCGCAGCTGGCAACGCTCGCACGCATTGCCTCCGGTGGCAAAGTGGAGGACACGGTTCCGGGTGCAGAGGCGCCGCCGGCTGCCGCCGGCGAGCTGACCATGGACGACTACAGGTGAGCAAGTATCATGGCATAGCGCCGCTCTCCACGACTGCGTCAGAGTTTAAGATCAAGTTCCTGAGATGAGGCCAGCGAGCATTTAGAGACTGCATTTAGAGAGCCGCGCCGCTGCCGCATCTGTGCGGCGCATCATGGCGGCACGTCCGTGCCGCAGGGTTGTCTCAAACGGTTTATATGGGTGGATCTGGATCATCTGCTTGACATTACAAAACGCGGAACGACTGGCGCCATGGCTGTGAACAGCGTTTATGCATCTGCCGGGTGTGGCGGGGGCGCGTTGGCGGCGCCGCTCTGCGGCCGCCGTCGCCTGCCGGTGCTGCTGGATGCTGCAAGGCACAGCTGCATCCTCCGCTGTTCGGCATGCTGCCCTGTCACAGCTCCTTGCCTCCTGTCCAGGGCTGCCGTGATCACAATGTTATTTGTTTGCATCATTACGCGCCGTCATTAGGTCGTTGACGGGGCTGCCGCCAATCTCTGCTCGAAGCACTCTCATGTCTTCCACAGGGTAACGGCGCTGGCAGCGGTGGAGGCTGTGGACGTGCCGGACGCCGTCACCGAGCTGCTGACTGGGCTGCGGCAACTGCCAATCTATGCTGAATCATGCTGAAGTGTTTACTTGATTGTTATGCAGGACCATGGCACGGGCAGCGGTGGAGGGGGCGGTCGAGCTGCTGACGGGGCTGCTGTTCAACTTGTGCTGCGTACTCACTGCTCACATCCGTTGTGTCGCAGGACCACGGCGCGGGCGGCGGTGGAGGCGGTGGACGTGCCAGATGCCGTCATCGAGCTGCTCACAGGGCTGCGGGACTACCTGCAGGACAAGTGCGAGCCGCCGGTCTACGTCTCCGACCGCCGCTTCATGAAGTCGATCAACATGCTGCAGGTCGCCGCCTTTGCCGACGGCCGCTCCAAGGTGCGATTGAGATATTTCCCTACCAATTTTTTTCTCGATGTTCATACGCAGATACCTACGCGCTGCGTTTTGTGGAGATGAATTTGACGCGGACCGTCGCACATTCGACACTGTGGCGACCTCTAAACTATGTAGAGCAACAAAAAAATTTGTCCGCGCAGGGAAGTACGACTGTGTGTCGCTGACCTGCTGCTGGGTTATCAAGATGCAGTTAGTCCAAAAGGCTACCCTCTCTGAAGTTTTCCAACTCGGTATTTCCTATTGCACAACAGGTGTCGGAGTACGACTGCCTGCTGCTGGAGTTTGTGTTTGGCCAGCGGCCGGACGATGCGCTCAAGGTGAAGTCGCACGTTCTGGAGTCCATCGCGGCGGACCCGGAGCTGCAAAAGGCGGAGATCCTGTTCCTCGGCTCCTTCGGGCGCGCCTGCGAGTTCCTGTCCGCCGGCGACGCCGAGGTGGGTGGCTCTTTTGAGACAAATCCAACGATGTCATCCTTGTCCGAGGATCTTTGGTCGCAACGGCAAGTTCGTGTCCGCCGGCGGCGCCGAGGCGAGTGTTAATTTCATTTACTCAACACGAGCAGGGGCTGAGGACAGTTCTTTCTCAGTATCGAAATTACCCTGCCACCCAGCCTCGCCTCTGTGCCTGTGGCTTCTGCGAGCACAGGCATATACAGCTCTCGAATAGTGCAGTAGCCTGAGGACATGCTGCCGCGAATGCAGGCGCCGGATGAGACGGTGGCGTCGATGCGGCAGCTGCTGTAGTCAATTTCTCAGGCATGGCTTGAGTTGCTCTTGCCTTGCACGACCGCAGAAGCTGGGGGAGACAAAGGAGACGGTGACCAGCATGCGGCAGCTGCTGGAGACGAAGCACGCGCGGCTGGCGGCGACGCTCGACGGCAACTACCCGCAGCTTAAGGGCTCCGTGTGGGCCAGCGAGTCCAGCATGCAGTCCGCGGTGCAGACGCTCACGCCGCAGATGACGGAAAACAAAGCCCGGGTGCGCAGATTTTGAAGGAGATTTCGTAGGGGTCTGGGAGTTTTCCAAGCCGGTTGTCGGCCAGACGCTGCCGCCGTAGATGACGCCTGGTTGTGCACCCCTTTCTCGGCAACTTGGTCCAGCAATGTTCAGGATCCAGGCTGAGCGTGCTGTCCCTTCTGTGTCGCTCTATGTGTCTCCTCGTGGCTCCGGCCACAGCCTGCCGTACTTTGGCGCGCCTGGTGTGGCCATCGCCATGTGCGTCAGATTTGCGTCAGCCCAATGGCGCACCGGCGGCAGGTCTGACTTATGCAACAAGCGAACATCTGCAGGTGGAGGCCCTGCTGCGGGGATTGATGGTGATGCAGGAGGCGCAGGCGGCGGACTCTCCTACCAATATGCGGCTCTGGACAGCCTGAAACTGCACACAAGAGAGGACGCAATCGTTTTATCGTGCTCCCTATCTCATACCTGCAGGTGGCGGACCTGCTGCGGGAGACGATGGTGATGCAGGAGGCGCTGGTGGCGGACGCCTCCGCGGGGCTGCTGGAAAAGCTGCTTCCCAAGCGGTACAAGCAGTACCAGCGCGGCATCTCCTCCCGCGCATAGGTGGCGACTTCGAGGTCGTTCCGCTGCGGCGGCGCTGTGCGGCGCGGCTCGGCGGCCGCGCCGGCGGGCGGAAGCGTCAGCGGGGGCATAAGTCCTGGGTGCCTCGCTGGCCAGCAGGAGGATGGCGTAGTCACGGCGTGGCTTCTGCTGCCGCTGCCTGCCTGAAGCGGACGCTTGGGAACACAGATGCCTGGGGGCAGGGTTAAGGAGGGGGCTGGGTGGGTACGGAGTGACAAGCAGATGAGGCTGCAACACAGGAACGGCTCAGTGGTGCAGCGGTGTTGGCGCTCTGCACGTTCTGTTTCCAGCGGACATTGTTCGCGCAAATGCTTGTGCAGAACGAATGAGTGCCGTCAGGTTTAAAGGAGCTGGTGATCGCGCTGCAGGAGGTTTCAATTGGACACATTGTACAAGTTGAACTACAACATGAAGGACGTGTGCACAGCCTGGATATCATTCCATCACTTCCAGATGCCAACAATTCTAGGTCAGACGTTGCCGCCGCAGAGACTGCGCATTTGATGCCGCGGATCATGCCAGACGCAGGGTAGCACGCCGACTTTCCATCGCTGTTGCTTGCGCATTGATAATGCACGCCAGTCTAGATGCCGCATGCAGACGTGGTGCGTGCCTGCGCAAAAGCATGGCTGGACTCGTCTTTGAAATGCAGCATCAGTCTGTGAATTGAGCGACGGGTAGGCATGAATACACGAGAGTGTGCGAACAGGAAATCCAATGCAGCGGCGCACATTTCGTCGCGTTTCGCAGGTGCCGGTCTGATACACTATCACGCCTCACGCACTTGGCGAGCCTGCGAGGCTCCAAAGAAGGGTGTCATACTCTGTTGCCGAAGTACACCAGGCTTCGGCCCAGGGGTTGTTGGGTTCCCGCACATCAAGACAAATGCCTACACGATGTGCGGGCTGCAGCGCTCCTTTGGGTGCCGGCTGCTCATCGAGCTGGCCCGTGTCGCGTTTCACTGCTGCGTCGAGCTCGCTCAGCTTGTCTTTGGTGAGCTGCGTGAGCCAGTGCGTCTGCAGCACACGCCCAGCAGAGTGAATTTATGTAATCTGTGCGGATGCGTTACCCATCATTCCTGTCAATTGCTTCCAAGCGGTATTCGGAATGTAGCTTCTGGAACGTGTTTACAGCTATTTGAGATGATATCACCTGCTTGGCGAGGTCCTTGTCGACTACAGTGGGACTGGCAGCGTCAGCACTTTGCCGTCTTCGACATCGTATGCCCGGCAGCACAGGAATCCAGGCCGCGGCCGCTGGAACAATTCCTTGCCCTCACCATGCGCGATCTTGCAGCACAAATCGGCCCCGTCAGCAGAGGTTGCCTGTCTTTGCTATTGTCAGGTAAAGCTGCACCTCAGCAGCAGGGATTTGATCATTCAAAATTCCTTTTATTTTCAAGTGATCTTTGAAAATAAAAGGCGCACGGCGCACCGTGGGCGGTCCCCTCCAGGCCATTGTTTTCGAAATCGTCGGCACGAAAACACCGTGCATGGGTGCATGACCGTCGCCGCATCGACCTCGTCTGTGTGCTTTGAGTAAAACACCTGCGCCAGGGCACCCGCTAACTCACCGAGCAGGCTGACTGCAGAGCCTGTCAGCGGTGCCTGGGAGCGGCGTCGCCCTGGTTGCAAATCACTGCTGCAGATTCATGTGCTGCCGACTACAAGCTGGTTGACACTGAACATCCGGGGGGCGGCCCACTACCTCTCGTGGGTCGCAGTCTGTTGGCAGAGCCTCGGCGCTGACCTCGGACTGGCGGTACAGCCACGCCACCTTCAGCATTGCCTTCTCCCCCTTCAGGTGCGCCTGCAGGAGGGCGCTATAAACGATGAATTTTAAGTATATGTGTGCTTGCGGGCCTGCAGTGGAGGGTTTTGGGAGCGTAATCTTGAGAGCAGAGCGCTCCAACGGCTGCAGCAGGCCGCTGTGAAACTCTGAGCAGCGTCATGCCAAGCGCGCCCCAGCTCACGCAGCACCCCTCAGCTGGGCGCCTCCGGCCTGTGAACACTGAATTTCAACAGGGTGTAGCGCATGGACCTACCTCCAGCACGAGCGCCAAGAACGGCACCACGGAGGCCTGATTGGAATAGATCAGGCAGCAGTCGCCGCGCCGCAGCGTCCGCATCGGCCGCTCATCCGCCTCCGTGTCCATGTCTTGCACCTGGACAGCCTGCGCTGGAGCACCAGCGCCGATGTTGTTACAAAATTTCCAGCGGCGGCTTGGGATGCTGTGATGTGCATGGCAGATGTGTGGAATGCGCATGGGCAGTTAAAGACCCAAATGCAGCGAGGAATCATCAGGTGCTCGAGACGAACACAAGGACGCAGGAAACTTGAGCCGGGGTGACCCTGCACGCATAGGCACAATCACATTCTAGACTTGAATTTCTTCATTATATTTTCAGTCTTGCACCTTGCTGAGCACCCAAGCAATGGAGCAACGCTTTGCTTGGCGCGATTGTCCTGGATTCCACGGACATTCTTGACCTTGTCCCCTGTCTCGTCGGCCATTGAGGATACGACCCAGTAGCCCGCTGCAAAGCATCTCGCTCGGCTCAAGCCACATGTGATGGCTGGCTCCTTGTGTGAGCAGTCTCGACGCAGCTACCCCTAGCGGAATAATTGGCGGGACGATATTTAACTTAGAGAAGAGGGTGGGACAATGAGGATTCCTAGTAATAACTAGATTACCTTTCGTTACATAGCAGGCTCAGAAGCCGCTCAGAACCTCTAGACAGGCATTACAACTAAGCTGCAATGTGCAGTTTTTCGTCGTACGTTACAACCTAATGTCTCACTGCAGCAAAAGCAGCGCATCATACACACTAGGAAATGAAACCAGCGTTTCAAGTTTCAGTGCAGCAACCTGCCCCGTCCTTCATCCCGTCATTCAGACAATCGCTTCCTTCAGGATCTAGGTTCCGCCGCAGAGCGTGCACATGAGTTTCATGCGGCCATTGCTGGGGGAGCCAGCTGTGGCTGCCTCCGCACTGCAAGTCCGGAGGCTGTGCCGTGTCCTGCGGATAGAGCAAGTACCTGAGGGGAGCTGGGCGGGTACGTGGGCAAGCACACTAGCGCACTCGACCGAGGAGGCAAAAGTTACTCCAGCTGTCACCTTCGCGGCATGCCGGGGAGCAGGCACGCTTCAGTGGAGCAGGCATGTTTCGTTGCTCCAACAAATGAGTGTTGGCCAATCAACAAGAACGTTTGTCTCACTTGGGCGAGCCTGCGTTGAGATAAGAGAAGGTCACAACACCAGCTGTAACCGACTTCTTGGCAGTGACAGGCTTTCACAGTCGGCTTCCGGTCAAGGCGTGCAACCCCTGGCGCACCTCGTCGCCTTTTCGATTTCGGCTGCCCGTCAAGCCCGCTCAGCCTTTCCGAAGTGAGCCGCATGAGCCACTGGGTCTGCACACCAGCCGCGTGTCACGACTGTCCAGGGAGCACCACTCTGCCGCCACCTTGTCAACCCACACTCTAATTACAGCAAAATGTTCATGCAGGTTGTTTCCAGGGGCACGTGTGTTCTCACCTGCTCAGCCAGCTTGTGGGTTGCTGAAGTCGACGTGATCGGCAGCGGCAGCAGCACCCCTTTCTTTGTGTCCCACACCCGGCAGCACAGCAGCCCTGGCCGAGGCCGCTTGTACAATTGCCGACCCCGGCCGTGCGCCGCCTTGCATTTGCAAGCCGGTCACAGTCTGTACATCAGGTCTCTGGCTGGCAGAGATCTTGGGGGCGGAGGTCTCGGCGCAGCAAATGCATTCCGGCAGCTGGTGAAGTCATTTCTTGCAGCAACGTGGCACACCTTGGGCGGTCCCTGCCTGCCCAGGGCTTTTGCGGGCATGAAGAAGACCATGCAAGGATGCCGCACAGTCACCGCGTCCACCTCATCAGTATGTGCAGAGTAAAACACCTGCAGTTGGGCACCGCCAATGGTCACGACACAGGTGCTTGGCACACTGATGCCATCCACATTGACCACGATTCACTGCTTCCTCACTGCGATGCAGCCGTGGTCACACTTGGATTGCTGGGCGCGCATAAACCCTGAGACGACCCTCACCTCTCGAGGGTGGCAGTCTGCCGGCAGGGCCTTGGCATCGACCTCGGTTTGGCGGTACAGCCACGCCACCTTCAGCATCGCCCGCCGTTCCTCCAGGTATGCCTACGGCCAGGCCAGCGCGCATTGTCCTCCATGTTGCCGATGGATGGCGCGTGGCACGCGCCACTTGCATTTCCGTGGCGTGTGAGATCCTGAGCATCGTGTCAGGCACAGTACGCAAAGTGTCAATCAGCGCGGTCTCAAGCTAGGTATGGTTTCACTCGAGATGCTTGAAAGTTCTGCGCGATACCTGCAGCACAACCGCCAGGTGTGGCACCTCGTCCTCGCCGCTAATCATGCAGCAGTCGCCGCGTCTGAGCGTGCGCAGCGCCCGCGCCTCCGCCTCCGTGTCCACGTCTTGCACCTGGACGGCCTGCACCTCGGCAGGGCGCTCAAGGTACCTGCTGTCGAATATGAGTGGTATGAAGCCTGGCTACAGCTGCGAAGCAGGGTGGCACACGGCAGCGCCGGCGTGCTTGGATTTGCAGCAGAAATATTCTACGGTCTGTCAGCGGAGGAGACAGCAGGTACCTTGAGGCGCTTGGGCCCTGCAATTATCAAAGGATCATCGATCGATTTGAGCACACGAATGCTTAAATTGACACACAGCCTGCAGCGCGGCCAGTCTCGCGAGTGGATGCGCCATTATCTACCTGTATGCCTGAGCCGATTGGTGTCCAGGATTGCGCGCACATACTTGTCCGGAGTCTCATCTGCGCCCATATCGACCAGGAACGTCAGGTCCCGAGAACACCCCCGCGGTCCAACGGTGCGTACGAGCTGACCAAGGTTGCAAAAGTCAATTTGTTGGAGTTGTTTCGCTCTGCACCAGGCGAGCACGATGAGCTCGGACTAGAAATGCCAAAGCATGCCACCTGAAATTGCGGGAAGCGGGGGGATCTTGAGATCGCGGCGAAGGCTCCGTTGAGAGTGCTAGCGAGTGCTGTTGGCGCATTGTTGCGAGTTGTCGCTTCAAAGTCATCTGAAAGCTGCACGAGAAGGGTCGCAACAGGCTGCGGTAGCGGGCCACGTGATATTGCAAGCGCAGTCACCAGCACAGGTGCAACGCATATTTTTTGCGACCGTCTGCCTGGGACTCGACTTATCAGTTGCTCCATTGCTTGCATCTATGACGTTTGTAATCAACTGCCAGAACGCGTTTTATCATTACAAGGCCCGGCGAAAGCTATGGGATTGTCTGGGCATCAGCGGCGAAATGCATATTGTGTGCAGGGAGACGGATTGCAGAAGGGACCGCGCATCGCCCCTTCGTTTGGTTCATAGGTGGGACCATGCCGGTTTACCCTGGCGTCAGCGACAATGCAGCGGGCCAGACGATCATCGAAGAACGTGCGCCGTGCTGCATGTGTCACGGCAGGCCATGCTTATGACATCTAGAATGTCAGTGTGTTGCATCCGAACCTTGAAGTTGAGACGTGCTTGCGTATCGTGCAGGGTACACGCGAATGGCGTCGCAGCGGAAGACCGCTCGCCTGTTCAACAACCTGGCGGTCGCTTTCACCATTGTGTTTCTCACCATACACCTGCGCGCCAGGGGCGGCAGCACAGGTGTCCAATTCGCACCCTGTCACCAGCCAGAGCCCACATGTACGCCCGGCTTTGCAAACTGACAGCACCCTGAGCAAGCTGCCTGGCCGAGCAACACCTGCATCTGGGTCATGAATCTGGTAAGAATCTCACGCAGGCGGAGCCAAGCTGGTGACCAACGAGTGGCTGCTCGGCGTCGGGGACATGCTGGCGTGGTTCTTCCTCTTCATGGGTGTGCACCCTCGTGCTTGGCCGCTGTTGCGCATGTGCCTGCTGAGCAGCTGCATGAGGAGACATCGGACTATGCTGCGGACTATGCTGTCGACCCGCCTTGACGTGTGGTCGAACTGCCATGATAGACAGAAGCTACAATGCAGGCTTCGGGTATGGGAGCCCGCGGCGCGAGCAGGAGTGGGTGCTGCGGCTCGGCATGATGTTGTCGTCTGCCGCCCTCATGGCAGTGAGTGGTCATCTGCCATGCCACGCCATGTGTTCCTCGAGTGCACTGAGCGGCCAGACGGAGCGCCTAACTGTCGTTAAGTGGTCACGTATGCGACGATCTTCTCATTGCACTGTGCAAGTGAGGAGTGCGCTGTGCGGCATATTTCCGAGCGCACTGAGGCCTGAGAGTTTGCATTTGCTGCCGTCAGCTTGCGCTCATACTGATGCTGTTGCTTCGCGCAGCACGTTCTCAACCTGAACCCGGTTCGACTCCGGGGCATTGGGGACATCTTGGGCATGGAGGATGACCCAGGCACGCTGTGTACTCGATTAAATACTTGTCTAGTGTGCTGAACATGGAAGACGGCTGGTTGCATCGCTGTGTTATGTGCTCACCATGTGAGCCGCTCCATGACGCTGCCAGTATGCTGAAGTGTATTGTTTGAGAGCGGGCAAGCTCAACGGGCTTGCACATTCACCCCTTGGCATCGGTACTGCAGGGCAGACCACGCTGCTGATCGGCGTCCTAGCACAGCTCGCGGGCCTGGGGTGCAGAATCAACGTGATCAATGTCGGCGCTGGCTACCTGAAGGACAAAAAGGCGACGCGGATGGCGCGCGCCGTGAAGAAGTCGAAGTGAAGCGAACTCATGAAGTATGAACCTAATGTGCATGCGGCTTTGACAGTGCGGCAGCGTATCAGATGTTTAAGAATGCCTGTGGACGTGCGCATAGGGGGACTTCTGATGGTTTTGACGCAAGAATTGCCTTGTTTGAGACTCCTGTGTCGGCTACTAATAGTGGCCCCTCCACATGCCACAGCGACTGTGCAATCTGCTGCCTAGAGGACAAATGCTCGAGATGATTAAGTAAAGGGTTTGCCGCGGCGCCCGGCTTGCCCGTACAGGACAGATCCACTCCTCTCAAGAACATTGTGCGTGCTGATATTCCGATGGTTGCTGGAGCGCAGGGGGCCTAAGACTCCTTGGCGGCCTCTGACTTGGCCTCTGCTGCTGGTGCCTCCTCCGCCGCAGATTTGAAAAGCTCCACCACACCGTCCTGGCTGTTGAGAGTGGCCACCTCCAATGCCGTCTTGCCGTCCAGGTTCTTCGCCTCGGTGTCCGCCTTGCTGCGGCACGAACGAGCGGATGCACAGTCAAGCTCATTGCAAACACCGTGCTGTCCCACAGTCTGGTTACACAGCGTCCTGCGTCGTGGCGTGCAGCAGCAGACGCTCTGCTGCTGCTGATGGTCGATTCTACCAGCGCGGGGCACAGCATACACGCCTGACGCGCTCGGTTACTCAGGGCACACAGATGTGTGTTGCACGGTGTGATCAGAGACGGAGAGAAACGCACTGCTTGAGCAGCAGCTTGACGCCTTCGTCCTGGCCGTAGCCCGCGGCATAGTGCAGCGCCGTATTCTTGTTGTTGTCCGACGAGTCGACGTCCGCGCCAAAGGACAGCAGCACCTGCTCAGCACAAACAGATCGCATGACATTCAGCACCGAGCCGCTGCCGCAGGTCGCATGCAACGATGACCGACTCTTTGCTGCTGCTTGGACCTCGCATGCCGCCCCAGTGGAACAGCTGCGCCTGTTGTGCGTCTACACGCGGCCTGCGTGGGGGGCCTAAAAACCCCTGGAAGATCCTGGACTCACCTCGGCGCATGCGAGCTCTCCGTAGCCGCAGGCAAAGTGCAGAGCGGTGCGGCCCTCCTCGTCCTTCTCGTCCTTGTCCGCGCCGCCCTCCAGCAGCTCCTTCAGCTGCTCCTCGTTGCCTGAGGCCAGAAATGGTTCATGTCAGCAGTTACTGCATTTTGTTTCTTTGTCCTTGTCCATGCGCGCCTCCCGCCCTCCAGCAGCTCCTTCAGCTGCGCCGTGTCGCCTGCAACACTTAGGATACACCAATGACTCTGTCTTGGTGCGATATCAGTGCAACAGTTTTTGTTTCAAACCGCCCTGCAACAGCTCCTTCAGCTGCTTCTCGTTGCCTGCAAACTTTCAGGACACATCAGTGATTCTGTTTTGGCTTGTGGCAGCAAACGAGCGACTATTGTCGTTGTCTGCCCTGCAGCAGCTCCTTCAGCTGCTCCTCGTTGCCTGGAGACGAAGGTGTTTCCAGTGAAACTTCGTTGGCTTGCTGCGTGTGTCAGCGCCGCCTCCCGGCAGCGCCCTCAGCTACAATTGGAGAAGCTGACAAGGTGAACCAAGGTGAATCCTGATCCCATTTGTACTCTTTGCCAATGCCATATCATGGCCGCCCAGACGTTTTTCAAGGCTCTCGTGCAGCATTCACATGGGCAAGTGCGGGGAAGCTGAGGCAGCAGCAATCGAATATGCGATGCTCCGACGAGGCCCTTACCCATCGCTGCAGAACGCCAGCTACCGACATGTGCAACAGAACTGTTGCTCCGCATGTCACATCCAGTTCCGCCATGCCAGAGGTGCGGCCGACTGCAACACCTGGTGCAGGCAGTACAGTGCACATCACGCCGCTCCTTGTGCAACTGCTCGCCCTCGCATTCGGCTGACTCGACACACTATGGCGGAGGGTGGTGTAAGGTTGTGAGGAGTTGTTTGAGGTGTTGGTTTCGGCTGCCGCAGATCTGCCGCCATCGGGCGCCGGCAGCGCAGCGCCACGCGGACTGCGGTGGGGCCGCTAGCGAAAAGGGGAACCGACCTGTGCTGGCGGCAGAGTGCACGTTGTGCTCCTCGTCCTCCTCCTCCTCCTCGCCCTCGGCCTCGCCGTCCGCGGCGCCGTTCTCGCCTGCCGGCCAGCCGGGCGGCACACCGCCGGCGCCCGCCAGATTCGCCGGCATCACCGAGTCGCCCATCGCGCTGCCCAGCTTCTTCAGCACCTCCGGGTCGTTCCAGTACCTGTGGTTTGGGATGAAGTTTTTGTTGGTACTGCGGTTGCAAGTTGTCGAGACACTGAACAGCCGGAATGAACAGCCGGAATAGCGCCGTCCAGCTTCTCCAGCGCCTCCAGGTCGTTCCAGCACCTGCAGCAGAAAGTGCAGCGTGCTGACCAAGACACTGATATGGGGGCAAAACAAATTGGGTTGTGCCGCGTGCACATCCTGTACCATTTCATCAGCCGCCTTGCAGAGCGCAGCAGAGCTGTCAAAGCGACGACACAGCGCACGCGCAGGTGGCATGCAATAGGCGACAGCTGACGGCACATCTGAGCGATGTTGCCAACTAGCGTGACAGGGTCAGGGCAAAAGCTTTCACAGCGCCCTTCGAAAAGCGCACTTCATCATGGCAGCGGGGCCGCCCGATTCGATGTCGGGCATCACGGAGACCAGTTCTGGGTCTGATTTGAGTTTACGTAGCAGGTATGTGAAAGTACGTAAAGCTCAAGATGCGCACTTCATCATGGCGGCGGGGCCGCCAGACTCGATGTCGGACATCACGGAGGCCAGCTCCGGGTCGGACTTGAGCAGCTGCAGCTTTGACTCAATGTTCTCCCGGAACTGCGGGTCTTGCATGCCGTGCATCATCTGCATCATCGCCGGGTCTTGCTGCGCGCAGCAGGAACGGGGCCAGCGTCAGCACTCGGCGACAGACGCTAGATCCCTCACTGGAAAGCAGGGGTGCATTGACGTGGAGCCAATGGCCTGACATGTGCATGCATTCTGGATGACCTGCGCAATGACCAGCACTGGAGTTTTCCTGAGCAGCATCGAGACGATGACCTACACTGTTCTGCGTGCATGACTGATCACAGCAATGACCAGCAGCAATAATTCCCTGGGGAGCAATGGAGATACTGACAACAACTGCAGCGCAGGGAGTGACGTCAGAGACACACGCTCATGATCTGCTGGCCGAGCTTCTCCGCCATCTCCATGAACTGCGGGTTCTGCAGCACGCCGCCCATCGCCTCCATGTACTTGCTGGTGTCAAAGGCCGCGCCATTGTCCGCCTCGGGGGGCCCCGCGCCGCCGGCCGGGCCAGCTGGGCCGCCCGGGCCGCCCGGGCCGCCCATGCCCGCCATGCTCTGCTGCAGCGCCGCCGTCATCTGCGCGAAGGCCGGGTCCTGCGCGATCTGCTCCGCCATGTCCCTGTAGCGGCACGTGGACGGCAGACGGAGTCAGCGCCGGGCATGCCAAGGACTGTGAAGGCGCTGACCGGTAAATGGGATGTCTATTTTCGGGTGCGACTCCACACGTGCACGTGAAATGTTCAAGGCCATGCCGCGCAGGGAGCGATGCCGCACTCTGCACACAGTGACTCATGATAGGCGATGCCAGGCAGTGATGGTGGTCCGGAATTAGGGCAGAAGAGTTAGAGCGCAGAGGCGCTGACTCCTCACTTGATTCCTGGGTCCTGCAATTGGCAAACGCAAGCGAGGGTCAGCCTCGAGATGGCGATGCACAGTTTGAGCAGTTCACGACCGTGAGCCGGTGCAGTGTGGCAGCACACATAATCGTTTTCGAGCCGTCAACAAGCACCAAAAACGCTGATTGGCTGTGTGATGCAGGCGCCTGGGAGGCGCCGCTCGGTCCCGAAGCACGAACGACACGCCAGGATGGCAGCGAGCCCACTCACGTTCAGGACGTTCTGGAGCGCGGACAGGTCGATGCCACCGGGAGGAAAGCCGGCCGCGCCAGCAGCGCCATTCTGAGCCATTTTTGACTCGACCTCGAGCCGTGAACTTCAATCCCACAAGCTGGTCCCAGCTGAGCGTTTTCCGGCACGTCTTCTGCTGAATGGTACACAGTGACCAAGTGACCGATTGCGACTTTGAGCTTCACTGGCAGGGTCCGCTGACTCTGAGCAGAAGCGGTGTCCTTCGCCCTGATCCGCAGGCCGCCAGCAGGGTTTTGCAACCTCACCGCAAGTCACAAAATGTACGGGAAGGCTGCTGGGTGCTGCCCTGAAGCAGCCTTGCTGTGCCCCCTGCCCGGTTGCAATACAAGCCAGGCAGATTCCCTCTCGAAATTGCATGATCAACGGGCTGCCGATGTTCGCTGGCAGCCGGTGGCAGCCACGCCCAACCGCCGCCGCCGTCCGCCACAAGGCTCACCACAGCATCGTGCTGCGCCCGGACCGGGCTGTCCCGCTGCCCCAGCGTCAGCACGGCGATGCCGGCCGATCTGATGGCGCCGTACAAATCCGCGGTCACTTCTGCGCCGACGGCGCTGGTGGCCTCGTCCAAGATGGCCAGCGGTGGCTGCTCCAGCAGCAGCCGTGCGACGGCCAGCCGCTGCACCTCGCCGACGGACAGCTGACCTGATAAGCAACGAAAGATGTGTCAATCCAACACGCACATGCAGTGCAACCACGTTGCAACTATTACCTCGACGTTGAGTGCCATCACGCTTCACCTCACACCAGCCAGCAGTGGGACAGTGCCGCTGCAGTGTGGCGCACGCAATTTTCCACACGCGCCGTGCCAACAGACCGCACCTGCCCAGTCTGCAGGGCGGTGCCAGTCGCCGCCGACGCGGGCCAGCAGGTGGCCCATGCCCACTCGCTGAAGTGCGGCCGTCATCTCCGGCGCGCCGGACGGGCGGCTGCAGCCGTACACCAGCTGGTCCCACAGTGCGGCGCCCGGCGCCGTGAGCGCCCGCTGCGGCAGGAACACTACCTGCGAGACAGCACAAGCCATGCGAAGCCTGATGATCCTCCGGAGGCAGCTCTCTGCGGATCAAGCGACATGCACCCATGAGCAGGCAGTTCACTCTCAAGCACCCGAGCGTCCGGTGATTTGGGCAGCAGTACTTAATGCCTCTTGTGCAGCCGGACCTGGCCGGGCGGAGGCAGCTGGCAGGCGCCGCGCTCCCGCGGGTGCAGCCCCACCAGCGCGCGCACCAGCGTGCTCTTGCCGCAGCCGCTGGGCCCCTCCACCAAGACGGCACCGCCAGGTGGCACCTGCGGTTTCGGAATAAAATTGAACTCGACGTCGTGTTTGTTTTGGTGCTCACCCTTGCCATGACATCGTCGTTCTGACACAGCGACGCAGCAATTCAGCTGAGTCATCACCAGGACCATCTGGCTTGCTATTTGCTGCAGTGAGGACGTTCTGTAGTATAGGAAATATCTTCAATATATATCCGACCTGCAAGTCGAGGCCGGCGGCGCACAGCCACCCGTTTGCGGTGCCATAGGCGAAGTCCCGCAGGCACAGCAGCGGCGGCGGCGGCGGCAGCTGCAGCGACGGAGCGCACCCAGCGCCAACAGCGGCGATTGCCTGCTGCAGCGCGGCCAGCGGCGCATCCGTGAACAGCGTCGCCGGATACGACGAAGTGCCTGCGGAGGACGGAAGCGCACCTATGAAGAGTTTGGTGTATGCAACACGCTGCAACATCTCTCAGCTTCATCATGTTTTTTCACCTCGTGAGGGGCTCGTGAGCGGCTGTCTGTCCCCGC
>JAABUL010003606.1_pt1 | contig 22612 bp, 22 predicted proteins | sample 5559151 | NCBI WGS metagenome assembly JAABUL01 (sample SAMN10711876, study PRJNA513368) | rock metagenome | isolation source: Antarctica rocks | place: Antarctica: Victoria Land, Pudding Butte sud | reverse complement strand
ATCTCGCATATCCAAAGAGAACTACTTCTGTACACGCCCCTAAAGCTCAAACCTTTCTCCACACAGTAACTAAGAACACACTCAAACCCCGATCCGAATTTTTGAATAGCTGGGAGATATCTGCCGTTGTTAGCTTACATATTTGTCACGTCTTGTTCTATTACATGTAATGCATTCTACAGATACATTGCCGCATTTTCATCATCGATCCTAATCCATTCTTCTACTAGCAGATTTGGACCATGTCAGGCAGAGGCTTAACTTGTAGTGTATAAGTCAGCGTAGGCTTCTTCGAATAGCTCAGATGTCATTTCGAGGATTGTGGGAAGTCAATACATCGCATGGCACATGAAACATATGACAGCTGAACGGGAAAAAACGTTGTACAGTATAAATTTGGCATCATGAGAGACTTGACACTGAGAACGGCAGAGTATAAGATTAGGCTGTGATAGGGTTTTCAAGCTAAGCAGGTCCTGCAAGCTCATCTTCTAAGGTTTATATTCACTTCACAAGATATACGCATATTCCTTTTTCGAAATTTTCGTGTAAACCTCTTTGATTATCTTTTAAGCATAGCCAACTCCGAGGCACCGTCTATTACAACAAGTCCAACACACCAGCGCAAATCACTGCACCGAGCATCCAGCTCCACCAGAAGCTTCTTTCTCCCGTGTTCGCATGTCCCGTATATGGTAGTACGCTCGAGTTCCCGGCACTCGTCGTATTTGAGGACACGGGAAGATTTTCATTGCTCCCATTCGAGCTCAGCCCTGGAACTATGACGGGTGATAGGGCTGTCGTAGTGGGGGCAGGCGCTGGTTTGGGATTTAAAGATATCTCTGGAGGATAGTAGGACGATGAGATATTTGAGATAAACGTGGGTGGAGGTGGTAGCTTAGTTGTTACTGGCTGTGAGGTCAAGATTGTTGATGTCAAGGTTGACGATGTCGACATTGACGATGTTGAGGTTGTTGATGCTAAGATTGATGTTGTCGAGGTTGTCGATGTTGTCGGTGTCGAGATGTTCAGCTGCGGCACTCCCTCTATATGGGTAACAAGAGACTGCACTTGGCTTGTCGGCGTTGTGGTCGTCACAACCTCAGGTAGCGTGACAGGGTTTGTCGTTGGTAGCAGTGCATCTTGGGTGATGTGCGCTTCAGGAGAGCAGGCGACTCCGGGTTCGGAGCAAGGATCCGCGACGTTATGAGGGAATTTTGTGGTAGAGTTTGAAAAACTGGCTGCGGCGAAGAATTAGGGTGAAGATGAAGGGTAGGGGGTTTGGGCGGAAATGGTACCTGTTGAAGCTGTGGCTGATGTGAGAATGGCTGTGAGGAGTATGGCTTTCTTCATGACGGAGATGGAAATAAAAGTTGTCGAAAGCTATGAAGCATAGGAGGGAGTTGAAGGGATATCAAGTTGAATGTGAACAACTCAAAGACGTTTAGCGAAATAACAAAACCCCGTTATTCATGGACAGCAGGCAAGTCTTCGTTCTTTCAAAACTTTCATCATCAAATTACAGGCACAGCACCTCAGTAGAAGCGCATCAGCGCGGCATCGTCCGCCTGAAACAGCTCTGTGACCTCCAAGCTCTTCATATAAACAAGATGAAGAAGTACGGACTTAGGCCGCTTCCTCTGCTCAATCCTGAGAAACTTGTTTCATGGTCGCAGATGTCTTCAACCTAGCCCCGATATTGGCCAGGTGTCACTCTCAGACTCTCAGTCGTGATAATCACACAGGGTGTTTCCCGTGTTTAAGAAGTGATGGGATGGAGAATGAAGTGAGGTCCAGATCCACGGGTGCCGAGGCTAGGAGTTTAGACGAAAATAGATTGAGTTGAGAGCTTGAGAAACTGAAACGGCCTTTGATACTTCTCCAAGTCAAGCGCACCATTGGCCATGGATGGCGAGTGCCATTTCATCATCCCCAATGCTTTGATTCCATAAGAGTCTCTACCCGACACATCCCGCTGGTGGGATGCCGGCCAATTGCTTGGGTCCTGCTGGACGTTGATAGCCTTGACGGTTGGGAAGACGATGCATTTGATTTAGAAAGGTTTTCCTGCGTCTTCTCTCTTATAGAAAATCTGTACTCATGCAAGTCGCTTGACCTTGTTGTTCCCTGATACTTTCCTTACACCAATGCGGTTGGTTGAATTGCTTCTTCAATCTCTCTCAGCTGGTCATTGTTAGCCATTGTGGGCCATGCGACTTCCAACTGTCCTGCAGTCGCGCGACAACCAGAACATTTCACAGCCGTTTGTATTTCCACCAAGTCAAAGCTGGGATGGAAATGACGGCAACTGGTCTGTCACTTGCCCTCCTCGGAGTTTCTTTTCAAGTCATAGTGAATCAATTTTAACCGTCAATAGGTCTACTTTCACCATCCACGTGGGCACGCCTGCTCAAGATTTTCGCATCCTGCCAGCTACGAATGGTAACGAAATTTGGGTTCCCCTGCCCCAAGGCTGCTCATCCACCGACGGAACCAACTGCGGTGATCATAGAGGCGTTGGCACATTCAATGGTTCCCCAAGTAACGGCTTCCAAACCAACCAATCCTCCACCTGGTCCGCCATCGGTATCTTCGACTTAATCGGCGAGAAAGGTCTAAACTATACAGGGAACGGCCAATACGGCTACGACACCGTCGGTCCTGGCCCCAGCATCTCAAGCACTAGCGGGTCATCATCGCTGGATCTCCCACACCAAGTCGTTGCCGGCATTGCTACGAATGAATTTTACCTGGGTGTGTTTGGGCTGGGACCCAAACCGGCGAACTTCACCAGCTCTAATGACCCCACCAAAAGCTACATGCGCACCCTTGCAGACCAAAATCTCATTCCGAGTCTCTCCTTTGGCTACACTGCAGGCGCAAGATACCGCCTCAAATCCGTCTTTGGCAGCCTCACCCTCGGCGGGTACGACGCCTCGCGCTTCACTCCCAACAACCTGAACTTCACGTTCGGACCCGACGACTCGCGCTCCCTCCTCGTTGGGGTCCAGTCCATCACCGCCTCCAACACCATCATTGGGGCCATCAGTCCGCTCTCTTCCGGCATCCTTTCGCTCGTCGACTCGGGCACCCCGCACATCTGGCTCCCTACGGCCGCCTGCACGGTTTTTGAGCGCGCCTTCGGACTCACGTACGACCCGCACACGGATTTATACCTTGTCAATAGCAGCACCCATGCCCAACTCACGCAGCTCAACCCCACCGTCACCTTCACTCTCGGCAACGAAATCTCCGGCGGTGATACCATTAACATCACCCTCCCCTACGGCTCTTTCGACCTCCAAGCATCCCACCCCATCTACCCCAACGCAATAGCCTATTTCCCCCTCCGCCGCGCCGCCAATGAATCTCAGTACACTTTAGGTCGCACCTTCTTACAAGAAGCGTACATCACAGTCGATTACACCCGTTCGCAGTTTTCCGTCCGGCAAGCCGTGTTCCAGGATCCCATGCCCGCGCAGCAGATCAAGGCAATCACCAGCTTTGCTACTACTAGCGTGGGGGTACCGCACTATCCATCGAGCAGGATAAGCATCGGATCTATCTTGGCGATTACGTTCTCTTTTCTAACTCTCACCATCATCATTATCAGCCTCTTCATTCGCCAGCGCCGCCGCGAACGCAGAATCAAAGCCCTGGAGAAAGAGCGCGAAACATCCCTGCTAGAAACCCCCTCCCACTCTCTGTCCCAATCGTCAGACACCAGGCACCTCAACGCAGCAGCAACAGACCTCCTAACAAGCTTGAAACCAGAATTGCCCAACGTTACCGTGCCACCAGTGCAGCAACTCGAGGGCAAAGAGGTTCCGCTGGGGGTGAAAGATGTGGGGAGCAACGGGAAGCAGGAGCTCCGTGGTGAACCGGTGGAAAGGGAAATTGGGGGCGAAGAGGTGTTTGAGATGGCGGGAGGAGAGGAATGGGTAAGGGAGATGCCTGAAGTCGGTCAAGAGAAGAGGTTGAACATCCCAGGGGGCTTTCAAAAAGAGAAGATCGTATTATAGTGAGAGATCGGCGAGGTCGTGAGCATGAGAACCCAAAATGGATTGCTACGAGGGGAACATCATTCGTCATTGTCAGGCAAGCCGTGCTAGGTCGTGTCGAAGGAGACGGCCCGCACGACGAGGAATCAGAAGCGCAAGACCCACTACCTCCCCCGCAATACCAGCCAAGCCTAATACGTCATGCTCAATGAGCCTCCATGAGAGCCTCTCAGCAGCTACACCCATTCATAGTTACGTTAAGCCACAGAATGAGCCTAAAATACCCCTAGCATAGCACAGGTGAGGTCCTTGCTTACAAGCACCAAAATCAGCTAGCGATAAGAGGAAAGAGGAAAGAAGAAAGGAAGATAAGACGGAGGGATCTGTAACCAGCCTTGGAGCCGGGGTCAAGATGGAGGACATATGGATAATGGGTAGTCTAGTCTGCAACCAATTAGCCAGACGGCGAAAAAATTGAGATGGGGACGTGGTTCAAGGTTCGACATGAAGACTCTGCATTTACGTGTATTCTGGGCTCTAGGCGATACTGATGGGAAGCTAGACTCGATATGGGGAGACCAGACATGGAGTGCAGTACTTTAGACATAAAAACACTGGATGACCATAATTGGCCTGTCCGTCATACCACTTCAACCATATAGAAGAATAGACGCATACGGTCCGGTTCATAAGAAAAGAAGACCAAGAACGTCAACTTCGCAACTAAAGTAACGTGACATATGTTAGTTGTGACGTGGTAGGGTGCAAGAACAATGAAAAGCCAATCGGAGGTGAGGTTTCTGCAGTGCGAAGGAACAGGATAAATTGAATGGGCAGTTATGGTTAGCCAGTCTCCGGCAATAATCCTGTGGTTAGACATTGAATCATGAAGATGTTGTCTCTCTTGATACCTCCTTGACACGAAATATTCTTGCAAAAGATTGAGGTCAACCGCGTCGATGAATCCAGAGCTCTACAAAATCGAGTAGAAGGGAAAAGTCAATGGCCGGTATTTTTAGACCTTCAAATAGATATACGGATTACGATTAAGCAGAGTTCGTTCTTCGACAAAGTTCTGATCTTCGGATAGTGACAACCACGTGTGCCCCAATCTGTCACGTCACGTTGCTAGCTCGACCTCGAACCTCTGTCAAGTTTCTTCGAGCTCTTTCCACTCGACCTTGACTTCACTTTGACTCGGTCATCACTCAATGGAAATCCAATACTGCTCCTTCTGCTCCTTGTGAATACTTTTGCTTCGCTCACCATGTACATACCACTCAATTGCACCATGGACTTTACGCCGCTGCAGCTTGCACCCCTCAATGCAGCAGATCAAAATCTGGACATGGTAGAATCCATGATTATGTGTTCAAAGAAGAGGAAGCGGGCAGCCGAGACTTTGGATTTGCGGGAGTTGGTCTCCCATCGACCATATAAAATCTTGAGACTAATGCTCAGCTTCAGTTTGCATACCACGTCACCCTCGGAAACGCTCACCCCATGGACTCCCTCCTCCTCCTCATCTCAATACCCAGTCTCCTATTTTAGCCCTTCCCCGCCATCTCCCGGATCAACAACCACGCCAGCAAAACGCAGATATATTCCATTACTCCAAAGATTCCCACGTCCCCTCCGAACGTCAATCACTTCACACACGTCCCTAACAACGCCAATCCTCCTCCCCTGTCACATATGTCACCGCCGCCCCAGCATCCACTCAGATCTAGCTAGTTACTGGGCCTGCGAAGTATGTGATAGCCAGACCTGTTACGTTTGCATGCGAGCTTGTAAGGGCGGTGGGTGTCGCTCTGCCGCTGCTAAAATAGGATCTACACTGGAAACCACCGGAGGAGACACGGGAACTCCCATAACCAGAGGGAGGAACATCTGCGCCAAATGCTGCGTGGAAGTGGGGGCAGAGGGACGGGTCTGGTGTCTAGTCTGTTACGAGAATGAACATGATAGGGATAGCAGGGGTGCCGATGAGTCGGATGAAGAGGGGGACGATGGCAAACTCCGGAACTTAAGGAGCGATAGTTGTGTCGGCGTTGAGGAGTGGCTGGAGCGGTGTGGCAACGAGCCTTGGACTGGAGGATAAGACCATGGCACACAAGAGCTGGAGCAAGCGAAGGAAGCATCATCAATGCAGGAGGAAAGAGCTCGCAACCACAATATTCGTAAATTTTGGGCACCCCGGTTTTGGCTTTCGCGTTTGCATTTTGGACAGCAACGACTTTTACAACGTTTTAGCGTGCTCGCATTGCATTTGCTTTCGAATACCCATCCCCCGAGCGAAGCCTCCCACGGTGAGAGCGAGAACTCGTATCATCGACTCACGAGGAGAGAGCTCGAAACCATGACATCCGCAAATTTCGGGCACCGGGTCTTGGCATTCGCGTTTGCAACTTTTTCAGAGCAACGACTACCACAGCGTTTTGGCGTGCACGCATTGCTTTCAATACCCACCTTCTCAACACGAAAAACCAACATTGCATCGCATGCATCTGCTTCCGATACCCATCCTTTCTGCACAAGGTCTTGTTACAATAATTACAGGTGGCATAGCTTAACTTGGGCATTCAATACTCTTCTCAATCAATTGTGCGCATTTTCGCTCGATTACCGAGCCCTACCATCTTGGTATTGGCCGTGAGAACACAGCATCGTATACCATAAAGTAACCATACCAGCAACACCACTATCTGCAATACCCCCTTCCCCCTATTTCTTTGAAACCCCCTTCCAACCCATAAACCCCCCTCCCCCCCCCACCTTTCTCACTCTCACCCCCCTCACACCCACCACCACACCCTCCCTACCTAAGTCAAAAGCATCCAACACCACTTCCTCCCTCGACTTTTTTTTTTTGAGCGGACGCGCTTCGACGAGTTCGTTTTTTCTGCTGCGGTGTTGAGTCCATTTTATTTTAATTTTTTAGCAGACCAGACCCGACCCGACCCGACCAGACCAGGCCCTTAAGCACCCCTTTATCAACAATAGCCATACGAAAATCGAGCAGACTTTGTATCTATCGGTGACGCTACCAAGTTATATATATATAAAAATTTCTGAAAAGAAATAAAAGGGTAGCGATTAGAGTACATGTACATGTAGTATGGAGCAGCCCTTCTCGGGACCGAGTCCGGTTACTTCGTCCACGCGCGACTGAGTGCTGAGTTTTTTGTTTTTTTTGTTTTTTTTTTTGAGCCCTGCACAAATGTTTACTGCAGTACTGCCTATTCTCGATCGATGATGGTTTGCGTTTTGCGTTTTGCGTTTATTGGGTTTGGGCAGTATGGTGCATGGATCGCTCGCTGGTCTCTCTTTCGCCTGTGCAGCTTTTTGGTGTTTTGGGTTCTGGATTCGGTGGGGGTTTGGGAGGCGGTGTGATGGGGGATGGGGGGAGGGGGGGGGGATGAGGGGGTTGGAGACGTTTTGGTGGTGTGGTGTGGGTTTGAGAAGCAGGGGAGAGAGGGGTGAAAGGGCTAGTGGGGGATGAGGAGGAGGGGTTGGGGGAGCGGAGAATAGGATTTTTCTGGTTTTTGGGGAGGGTGGTTTTGTGGGTGGTGGGGGGCTTGAGGGATGGAGGGGAGGTGTTGCGGGCTGAATGCGGGATGTGGGAGGGTTGGGAGGAGGATGATATAGAGGGTTGGCGCGGTTGGGAGGTTTATGTAGATGGCTTTGGAGATCGTTGAGTTAGACGTTGGAGACCGTTACTGGTGGTTGGAGCTCCGTGAAGAACAAGTGGTCTTGGTGAAAGAACCCAAACGAACGAACAAGTTCGAATGCCATAAAGCAGAATTGGGAAAGGGCTAGAGAGATGAAAAGCATTGATCTTGATATTTTGTATTTGAACCGGTATTTAGTTTGATAGTGGGTCTGGCGTATTTGGATGATCGGTTCGTTTATGACTCGAGGACTTGAGGTGAATGGTATACTCATTGTTGAAGTTTCGTTGGGAGGAAGCTGCTGCTTGTCGGTGTTGAGATGAGGGTAGATATTGACGCTTCCGAGCCGCCTAGTTTCGGATAGGATGCAAGCTCGGGGGCTTAAATATATGTTTGGAGGGAAGAGGTTCTCTCGTAGGGCAATTAACAAATCGAGGGAGGACACATCCAACGCCGACGTTTGGCTGGCGGGATGCTGCCCGCACGGGTTCTCGCGAGGAATTAGGAGGTAGATTCTTGAGCTTCGCATTTGCTGGGCTCGGGATGGGATACGAGCCGATGGACTAAACATGCATTCAAAAGGAGGAGGAGAGACCTTGATAGAGCAGGTGAGGGACGAGTTCCGCTTCGCCTGGAACACTACTGGCTCAGTCCTGCACTACGATTTTATGCCAGGTTATGGGTCCCGAGAAACGCATATCATGAAGTCGGGAATCCATGAGCGAACGGGCACGGGATCTTGTTGACACAGGTGGTGAACGGATTGGTTTGACGAGCCACGAATGGCATCTCGGCTCCGTTGCGGGCTCGAATGATGATGCTGAGTAGATCTGTACATATTTTGAACAATTCATCAATTCAAGGAGATGTTTGTGTGGAATAGGTGGCGAGGACATCAACAACAGTCAGGGAGAGGTTGTGTTGAAAGATCCTTCATCCTCGAAGAGGCCAGAACGAACGTGCAGCGCGCACGGCATGGCTGATATTGGAGGGCTGGTTCGTATGGTCGAGAACTCGCTTGTGAAAGTGTTTGCGATTTCTATGGTCAAGGTACCGGACGGGGTTACATCTTCTTGACCGAGCTTTTCTTCTATTGGGTTCTGAAAACCAAGCACCATCTCTTTTTCGCCCGTTACTCCCGCATTAGTACGAATCCAACCGAGAGACGAGCAGCGCTCCATTATCGAGGTGCAGTGAGCTGAAGCACGCGAAGAGAGATCCACAAGCGGTTGTAGAGCAGCAGGGCGAGAAAGAGACCCTAGAGTCAAGCCACTACGGAGTGGTTCCGCACACGGATAAGACCTCTCCGGTCTACCCTACCACCCTACTAACAGGATTGCGGATGAGGCTGCAGCAAGCTGGCCAAGTGAGTGTAACACCACCACCACCAAGGTCAGGGGCCCCCACCCACACCTTGCAACGGTCGTACAGGAAGCGAGTCGAGCAAGTGGGATTTCCACCAATTGGCTTGCTGGAAGCACTCGGATGAAGTACGGAGGTGTGCCCTACCCAACCCTCAAGGAGGCACTCTGGCAGACTGCAGTGCTGCAGAACCCATGACGGATTGTGGAAAACCGCTTGGCTCCGAAGATTATGCAGGAACTCTTTACTCGGCTGCATCTGGCTTCCATTGAAGTGATAGGTATTCCAAATCCTTCTGGAAGGATACCGTCGCCAAGAAACGTCTCGACAATTGTGCTGCAGGTCAATCTTGGCACATGGCTCGCTTGACCTTGTTCTTATCACATTCGCTTGTACTTGTGACATTTGGACTCGCCGAGTCGTACAGAATCATGAAACCCTTCTAGATTGCTAGAATTTCTGGACATTGACGGTGTTGATATCAGATTGGACACCTTTGTTATTATTCATCTGATGTAGATAAGAGCGGTCAAACCCCTAAATGAACCCCTTGTATTGACGCCCGCGGAAGTCTCCATATTACCTTAAAATTACGCCTTAGGCAAGGTATTTTGTCGCTCCGTCCAGCATGGCCCAACGAAGAGTACGGAGTACATATACTCATGAAGGCTTTCATAGACGTTCCTGGCCCCCTGGGGGCGGGTGTCAACGTGGTCTTTTATGTGAAGCAACCGCGATGTGATCGCCAAGCATACGGTCTCGTGGCTTACGGGTTCCCTTGGTCAATTGGTGTCTTGATTATCTCGATTACCTTATAACTTAAACCCTTTGAAGGGTCTCGGCAACCCTTCATCGCTTCCTCGAACCACGGGTTGCGACCAGCGTGGTCTATTTCAACATTATCTACGGTCGCGAGAGGGGTGCGATGAGAAAGACGAACTCCTCACCCCTGAGTCCTGAAGCCGAAGCACATCTCTTCTCCCGACCTCTGGTCCTGAAAGCTACTCACTAGTTCTAGTTCTACTCCGTAGTACCTTTGCAGTAGATCTTAATTCGATAAACACACACGACAACCCTACGACCTTTTTGGATGCCCTCAAAGCAGTTGCCGGTACCACAGTATTGTACTGTACTGTACTCCGTACCTTTTCCGCTACCTTTGTTGGCGCTTCTTCTAGCGCATTGCTGCAAGAGAACTTACTAAAGTATTCCGTACTTTAAGGTACCTTAGATATGTACCTTCGTTACGGAGTACAGTAGTACTCTACGGCAGAGGACTACTGTACTGACATAAACTACCTACCTTGCACAATAATACTGTGCCTCTCTGAGACGATCATGTTGATCCTGCTTATCTCAAGTTCTTCAACTCACACAACACCTCCTCTAGTGGGACTTGGAACCTCGAACATTTCAGGACTACTGCTGCTGCTGCTGCTGCACCTGCTCAGGACACTTGGGAGCGCATAAGCGAATATTGGCGGAACTACGGATTAGTGTCTCCTCATAGTAAAAAGCCGTCCTGCGCTTTGCGGGTAAATGATTGTCATTGAGAGGAGAGGAGAGGAGAGGAGAAGAGAATCCAGTATCCAGGTACCTTGGATGCGCTGGCCTGTTATATTACGTACCTACCAACATATTGGACGGTGGCGATGATGGCCTCGTTTGGCCTTCAAAGCCATGTGGTGGGGAGGCCTGTCGGTTCGCGGCAGCCGAGTCAGGAGCAGAAGTAACAAGGTCTACCTTAGTCATTGCCTTTTTCTCGCGTGGAAATAAGGTAAGAAAGGGGCGCAAAATGCACTTGAAACATCCGAAATCTGGAACAGGGGGGGTGGGTTAGTGAATGGGCGTCGATGTGATTGGTTGTTTTCAATCCGAACGGCAAGCAGGCTAAGACGGCTAAGTCGACGCCCCGTCGATCGAGTTCCTTAAGAGGTCTAGATCGAGGTAAGGCACCTTACTAGGTAGTAATACTTCCCGCCAAGATACCTTAACATTTACATAGTATGTCGATAGTGCACTATCTTTACCTTATTAATTCACTAGGGTACCTTAGGAGTTAGGACTGCAACTCTGTAAGTGGCTGTATGATTTCAAGTCCCTTGTTGGCTTCAAAGGGGCCGACTTGATGGGCACCCCTTGCAGATATGCATTACTGTACGACTACTCCATAGATGCAAGGAACAGCGTGCTCGTCAACCACCAACAACGCTACCAACAACGCTACCCCCCTCAGAAACAAAATGTGTGAAAGGGGACTACGGGACTACGGGACTACGCGAGTCTTGATGTCCGCCATGTCGGTGTATGGCTTTGGCCGGGCATGCTTTTGTGGTACTTCCCCCGATCAATCCCCCCCAGATGAGATCGACTACCACACAAGCTTTCTTACCTTCCTTCACTACCTTACTTAATCCACAATCATCAAGGGCTCTCTACGCCATCTTGAACTTGACCAGCTCCGACTCTCCAACTTCAAAAACCCCCCCCCCCATCTCTCATGTGGGTTGAACTGCATGTTCTGTTCTGTTGTACATACCCGCGCAGAAGTGAATGCCCCAAAATGCATCCCGACGTTGTGTCCTGCATTCAATAAACCGCATCCCCACTTCATATCCCTCGACCACTCTATTAGGCATGTTCCATTGCCCACCAGGCTACCCGCTGTGCCAGAACACCGAGATAGCACGACTCTGGACGTGAACTCCCATCCTCCAGACCGTACAGCAGATCGTGTTCCGCCAACATGACTCCACCACTTACTCCCGACCAAATCCGGACCATATCCATCACCGAAAGAGTTTCCTCGGTCTTCTCTCTAATGGGGATTGTCTTCATTCTATCGACCTTCCTTCTCTCTTCCTCCTTCAACAAACCGATTAACCGCCTGGTCTTCTTCGCAACCTTTGGGAATCTGGGTGAGTCTATCGATGTTGAAGACGGGAATGGAAATTGCGAACGCCTTTGACTCTGCTAGGGATGAATATTGCGACGCTCATCTCAATGGATGGCCCCAACGCTGGGCCGGCTTCGTCTCTATGCCAATTTCAAGGTTTCATGATCCAGATGTAAGCAACCGGCGCCCTCTTGTCAGATGTCCTAAAGTCTCACGTCTCGCTCAGGTTTCTCGGTGTAGACGCGTTCTGGGCGCTCTGTATGGCTTGCAATGTTTATTTGGCCTTCTTCCATAATTATTCGACAGGACAGCTTCGTGCGTTGGATTGGAAGTATCTATTGGGATGCTATGGTGCTTCTTTCGTGCCGGCATTGGCATTTCTCTTTGTAAATACAAGAAGGCGGGGAAGGATCTATGGTCCAGCAGTTGTAAGCAACCCATGGATCTCCCAATGTAATTGCTAACAAACTCGCCAGATCTGGTGCTGGATCGACATCCAGTGGGATTTTCTCCGGGTTGCCCTGCTGTATGGGATCGTTTGGTCAGTGTACTTTTGTTATCCACATCCACTTGGTTTAACAGTCGTACAGGGTGGCTGTGATCATGGCTACAGTTATATATTGCATGGCTGGCAGAGTCATCTGGAAGAAGCGAAAGGAGCTCGAGGGCTTCTTGAACCCTTTTAACGAAAATCCTTTCTCGAATACAGTTACGACAGAGGTGCATATTACACACGAACAGCGCCGTGGATCTTCGCAAGCTTCATTCCGCTTCGACGAGGACAGGGGTATCCGTTCTGACGGTTACGATCCATATACCGTCAACGTCGAGGTGGGACCGCAGGATAAGGGGAGGACGGCGAGGCCCGCCATTCTCAGAATGCGCAGCCTCACCAGGGCCGCTGCCGTCAATGAGAAGAATGCTGAAGCCTGGCTTTATGCCCGTGTTGCTTTCCTTTTCTTTCTGAGTATATTGATCACCTGGGTATGTCACCGATTCGAAACGCGATTCCGACTCCGACTAACCCATCCCCATCAGGTTCCTTCAAGCGTGAACCGTGTCTACGCCCTCGCCTATCCGGACCAACTCAACTTTCCCCTGAACCTTGCCTCGGCCGTAGTTCTTCCCCTGCAAGGGTTCTGGAATGTCATTGTCTACATCATAACCTCTCAAACCGCCTGCAAAGGGCTGTTGAATGCGAAATGGCGTGGTCGACCTCCACGAAAGCATAGCGCAGCGACCACATTTACGAACAATGACACGGATCGAGGGTTCCGTACGCCAAAGTCCAACATACGAAGACTGGATAGCGACATCACCAGCGTGACATCGCTCGCAGATCATTGACTTTGGTCTTTATTCTTCTTATCTCTTTTCGGTACCACTACATGTACGGGCGGAGCTGGGTTCAGCAAGGCGCTTTGTGGTGTTGAAAATATGAAGCTCTTTTACGATACCTTCAGAACTTGGATATTCTGCTTTTGGGGACGTGGTATTCTGGCTAAATATGTGCTTGAAGATGTTTATGCAACTACATACTTAGCATTACACAATATGAGTTACATGTATTCGACTGAATGCACTCCATACAATATGTCAATTGTCAATGCCAGATTTGAAGCGAGAAGATCACATGTTACCGAGCTAGGTTGGGTGAAACCCTCGCTAAATAAAAGCAAACACGAAACATCCTCCATGTTGCCGCCTTCATGCCTCACTTCTAAGGTTTTCAACAACTTTTCCAGTTTGGGTAAACACTCGCTTGATTTGGATAACTCTCTGACAATGAAGAGGAAAGCTGAGAACGATGATCCAGCTCCTGAACCTCAATCTCCAAAATCCAAGAGACGCGCGATAGAAGATACCAGCAGTAGAGACTACTTTCGGCAAGGACTTTTCAACCAGGTCAGATCTGATGAATATCGACGGCTTTACGCCAACTCCAAACCGTAAGCAGTTCCGCAAAGATTCAAACACTCATGATCTCACACTTGAAAGCTATAAACATGGGGTGATACCAAACCTCATCACTCCCGATCTCCTCCGTAATGTCCGTTCAGAAATTCAGGAACATCTTTCCTTCACCCCAAAGGAGACGGACATTTACAAGATCCACCAATCAGGGGATCTTGCCAATCTTGATGGCCTGGATGATTCTGCACTGAAGCTCTTGCCTTCTTTGCTAACCCTTCGCAATGCTCTGTATTCCGCAATTTTCCGAGACTATCTCTCAAAAATCACTGGTGCTGGTGCGCTCTCAGGGAAAAAGACAGACATGGCTATAAATGTCTACACCCCTGGCTGCCACTTGTTGTGCCATGACGATGTCATTGGAAGTAGGAGGGTGAGCTACATCTTGTACCTAACTGATCCCGACAAACTGTGGAAGGAAGAATGGGGTGGTGCGCTTCGCTTGTACCCTACTCAAGACTTTACCGGCAAGGATGGGCAGATAGTCAAGATCCCAAGCCCAGACTCTAGTGTGTCGATACCACCAGCCTTCAACCAATTGAGCTTCTTCGCCGTACAGCCAGGCCAAAGCTTCCATGATGTAGAAGAGGTTTATGCGAAACAGGGAGAGCAGGAAGCAAGCGACGAGGATAGAGTACGAATGGCAATCAGTGGCTGGTACCACATCCCTCAGGAAGGCGAAGAGGGCTATGTCGAAGGTCTGGAGGAGAAGTTGGCTGAAAGTAGCAGCCTCATGCAGTTGCAAGGCAAAGGAGACGAATTCGACCTACCCGCGTCGAGAACGAGTCCGTATGAGGATGTGGAAGATGATCAGATGCTCTCAGAAGAAGATCTCGACTTTCTCCTTAAATACATGGCACCGACTTACTTGACCCCCGATACTCTAGAATCCATTTCAGACAGTTTCAAAGAAGAATTCTCTCTACTCCTCGACACTTTTCTATCCAAAAGATTCTCCGACTCCCTACGTACATACATTAGCAATGAGGAACAGTCCTCCCTTCCTCCGACGGCCCCTAAGATTGAATCGACCACCTCCTGGACCGTCGCCACCCCGCCCCACAAACACCGCTTTCTTTTCCAGAAACAACGCGATCAGCGCCCTGCTGATACAGTCACAACTCCTGTCCAAGATCTCCTTGAGAACCTCCTCCCCTCTGTCCCGTTCAAGAAATGGCTCCAACTAGCCACGGGTCAAACCCTCACCTCGCACGATGGTCTCGCCCGCCGCTTCCGAAAAGGTAAAGACTACACACTTGCTACAAGCTACAACGAAGCCGAGCCCCGGCTGGAGATCATCCTCAACATCACCCCAACCTCGCACTGGGGTGGCGACGAGGCTACGCAGGGAGGCAACGACAATCCTGAGCAGGATGGCGCGGCCGTAGGTGGATACATTGCCTACATGGCTGCCGACGAGGATGAAGGTGACCCCGAAGACGGTGGTAGCGATCACGGTGTCGGGATACCACCGACACTCCAGTCCACCGGCGCCAGCGCATCCTTTGCTCCCAAGAAAAAAGTCAAGTCCGACCCTGCAGTGTACAAAATGTCTGATTTCGAAGAAGGCGAGGGCTTGCTCTTTAGCATGCCGGCTGGATGGAACCGATTAGGCATAGTCATGCGAGATGCAGGGACCATGCGGTTTGTGAAATACATTAGTCGGAGCGCAAAGGGAGATCGGTGGGATGTTGTGGGGGAGTTTGGGGTTACGGAGGAAGAAGGAGGTGATGACGAGGATGGCGGTGAAGGGGCAGGTGGGGAAGTGGAAACTAGTCAGGAAGCCGGTTGCGAGCAAGGAGAAGACGACTCAATCCCAAGCGAGGAGGAGGAAGAGGAAGAAGAAGAAGAAGAAGAAGTGGAAGAAGAAGTGGAGGTGGAAGACGAAGAGGACGAAGGATCCCCAGCCCCAGAAGACAAACCCGTAGAAACACCCCAAGAATACGCCCGGAGAATGGCAGGCGGCCGCTCACCGCTGATGAAGGGGAAACACGATAGGATCTTCAAGGATATGCAGCCGGAACGTAATGTTGATGATGACGACGACGACGACGATGATGATTGAGAGTGTGAAGAGAGGAGGATGAGCAAGGGTATAGTGCTGGGGGCGCCTACAGCCATTCCCACATCATACATGTTGAGATAGCATTCCATACAACGGCCTTGAGCTCTCTAGCACTTTGATGCCGATATGCAGCGTCACAAGATGACGAACGATAGTTTACATGACGAGTAATGCCATCTTCGAGGTCCCGACCACGCAAAACTCCATCATCTTCCCTTCCTTCACAAACCTTCGGCCCTCGGGCCTTTTGAAACTCAACAGATTGGGCTTGTGGATTCATTTCACATATGTCTATTGCTTTCTTCTATCCATGCATGGCACATACATAACCAAAATGCCTTCCTTGTTGCCAGCCACCGCGGTCGTTCGTTTGCAGCGACCCCAAGTGCTCTTTCTTCAACATCAAAGACCCACTGTTCTTGTCGCGAATGTGCTCGGACGCTCTCGAACAGCCCTTCATTCTTTCACCTGCGTGGATTGCGATTGATCGAACCTTTGTGCGTTCCGGAAGCTTTATAGTAGTATTAAAAAGTCTATGAAGCATTGCTGCTGACTGCTGTGAATGCGATTGATGCTTTGTTCATTTGAATGGCTCTTGAGCAGTATCGTTGCGCTCTTCATTCCTGCACTTGTGTCGACTGCGATCGTATTTTCGTGTGTTCGGAAGCTTTACAGCGGCATCGGAAGTCTACGGAGCATTGCTGCTGCGATCGGTTCTTTGTCAATTCGGAAGCACTTGGCCAGCACTTGCGGTCACCGGTTCATGCAATGCAGTTCTACTGTTGCGATTGTGACCGGGAACTTTGTTCACGAGCAGGCTCTCCTCCAGCACTTGGCAGACAAAATTCACAAACCCCGCACCAAACCTAAGGTCTCGTTCTTCAGACTCTTCACTTGGGTATGCGAGCAGTGCGAACGAGAGTTTAGAGACGAGAAGGGGCTGAAGCAGCATGGGTTGTCTGTCATCCGCAAATCTCTCAGCAACATCAAATGCATTGCGGATAGACGGTGCAAGAAGCAATTTACTTCTTCTTCCGCGTGGCTTCATCATCTTGAAAGCGGAGCTTGTCCCTCGAAAATGACGAGGGACAAACTGCACTCGGCTGTTCAATCGAGCGACGTCAACCGGCTCATCACCGAAGGCAGCATTCAAGAACATACAGCTTTGATGGGGCCAGCTGTGTCCGGAACGACGTCGATAACAGAGAGTGTCATCTTCACACCTATCATTGACGAGAGCTTCGGCGGGTTTCGATCTCCACCCGACACCTGGGAACTCCAGTCGGGAATGCTTACCCCCAATTCCGGAAGTTCTCAACCTTTATTGGAGGATTCATCTCTTGCGATGAGGCTGACATGTCGGCTTTGCCCTTTTGGTCGAAAGTCTTTCAAAAGTCTTGAAGCCCTGAGAAATCATCTATCGTCCCCGGCTCATTCACCAAAAGTGTTCCATTGTCCCCTCTATTTTGCAGGATTGGAAGATGATAGAAAAGTGTCCCAATTGATGAGGTACTTCTCGACACTGAGTGGCTTAATACAACATCTCGAGAGTGGCGCATGCCAAGGGGGCCGTGCAACTTTTCGAAAGACGGTGGAATATATCGAACACAACCTTGGGAAGATGGGACTGCGGAAATTGCGTTTGCTGAATTAGTACGGCAGACGATCGTGAAGAACCGAGGACGCATCGCTCTAAGAAGGTGGGATGAAGGTGTGGGATAGAGGTAGTCCTGCACTCAGGATGCAATCGTGTTGTCAGTCGGGAATTCGGTTTCTTATACGATAACGTAAATCGCTCAACAATTCTCTTGTCCACACCGGTCCCGCTTACTATCCAGGGAGAGATTGTGCTTTCATCAGGCCATTTTGTTGGTGAAGCAATGAACGACCTCCGCTTTGGATCTCCAGCATTCAGTTCCATGCCATTTGCATGAATGCCCAGGGTAGAGCTCTATTCTCGTTGAGATGGCCCGCGCCAGTGTTCACAAATCCGATCCAAATCGAACCACATCGGCTACTGTATATAGTACCTTTCGATCTCCAACTCGCTGGGCCTTGCTGTACCTTCCCGAAATTGCACCTGGGGATGCAGGTTGCGCGGTGGTGGTGTGTACCGGCGCATCCCGGTCTGCGTTGGCTGGTCCGCGAACGGCCAAGCTTTGATCCACTCTGCTCTTTGCGTGTTGTTCTTTGTCTCACGAACCAAGAAGTGTTCAAGACAACTCTCCAGCCTAGCTTTCGTAAATTCATAGCTGGCGTGGTTAACCCAACCGTCCCAACCTCTGTATGCTCCTAGATGCTCAAGAACAGTTTCCATAAGCTCGACCCCTCTGATCCACAGTGCTTCATGCTCACTCTGAAGAGTCTTCTCCTGCGCTGAGAAGACGAGCGGGCAAGGCACAGAAGGCCGGCTATCGGGCCTCGGTCCAACGATATTCAGCCACTCTCTCTCTACGGCCATAAGCATTCCATTGACAATCGGTTCGCCATCGCTAAAAAGCGAGCCAGCCAAAGCAGTAATTTTGCAAGCTAGCGTCTCGCGGTATTGCAACGCGCGGAAGATGTTCTCGTTTCGTTGGCGCAATTCGACCTCGTAGAGTTTATAGAGTGACTGTGCGGACCTCAACATCTTTGCTTCTTTCTGTTCATCGGCGCTCAACTCGTCGAAGTTCTCTGGAAGCTCAATACGACCAAGCCCTTCAGGGATAGGACCATTGAATTCGATGAGTGCTGGGTGCCGAGCTTGGAGGAAAAAAGGGCTTAGGTGGACGGATTGCCAGTCGATAATACCCACTATCTCAGTTGGCTTTTCTGGGTTCACAAATATGTTATTCGCATGCAAATCGCTGTGCCACATTATTGAGGCTCGGAATGATTCCTCCTTTGGTAAAAGATGTTTTGCCACTTTCAGGTAGTTAGTTAGGGCCGACAATTTGGAGGTCGGAGTTGGTAGATATTGTCCGGGGCCATAAAAAAGACCTTGCGGCCTAGGGAATTCTTGGAGTGCCATGATACATGCAATCTCGCGACGTGCTGTGGCCATAGCGTAGTCCTCAGCGGTGCGCCCTTGGAGCAGGCTTGTCAGCGATATAGAATTGACTTGAGAGGAAGTTAGAAAGTTTTCATACAAGGTCCTCGATCCATTTGGACAGTTCCACGCCCCTCATCGAAGAACATTCGATTGTTCGTGGGGCCTATGGCGAATCGAGAGCATTGTATCTCCGTCCCATCTTCATTCGCGCACAGTGTTTCATCGCCAGAAACCTTCGGAACATCATCCGCGTAGTACAAACTTCCAAACGAGGTAAACCTAGTTGCAGTGAATGACTTCTCAATCCCAACCAGTTGCTTTACGATCTCATATTTCTGTCGGCCTGTAATATCTTCCCATACATTCTCGAGCTCAATACCAGGCACCTTTTCCATGATTATGTACTCGGCGTTGACTGGGTTCTCTTCCCGCCGCGAGCTCCATGCGAATACTTTGGGAGCCGGTATTTTCAGAACATTTCTTACCTGCGAGCATTTTATTAGCTACCGTCGCTGGACAAAGTAAAGAAGAGTTGCGTACAAAGTCCATTGTGGCGACCTCACTGGCGGTGGTGAAATGTGGACGTCCAGCATTAGGATTTGGAACCTTTGCAATGACTTCGTTCCCATCGTTCATGGTTAGAAGGAAGGTTTTATTGAAATTGCCTTCTGGAACCTTCTTGATCTCAACGCATGAGGAGGCTCCTATCGATCCAGCAGCGATTTGTGCCAGTTCTGCCATGTTAAATTGAACATAACGACGAGAGAGTTGTGCTGGTTCATCCCAGAGCCATCGCCCGGATGTATATCGATAGAAGGACTCTTTATCGCCATCTATAATGATCAACAGGCTGTTTTCTCAATGCTTGAGTTAACTTCTACTGACCTTGAATCAGTGGCTCGTTTGATCCCATCTGAGCTTGGGCAGAAAGGTTGCTCTTCAACTGACAGGAACCTGTCGAAGCCGCCCCTGCGTGGTGTTGAAACAGCGTTTTCCAAGCAGAACCGAAATTTCTCAAACCCTTCGAAATACTGCGCGCTTGACTGAAAGGAACGTGTAGGACAGACGTCATGTTCAGTGATGAACGTGTTCGGTTTTTAAATGAGCTGGAAGGAAGAACGCGCTTCGCGCTTGAAGGCGGGACGCATCGGATGAAGTTAGGGCAAATCACGGGCAAATCACAACCGTCAATTCGCGCCCCACCCTACTTCTGCCTGCTGCTGCCTACTGAGTCATTCATATGACGCTTATCCGTCTGTTTGATCATATTTTATGCGATAGGATGTCAATATAAACTGTGTCCTCTATGTCATCTTGAAAGTATCTTACAAACCAGATTTAGACACAGACCAATACTCTATCCTTCGTCATCCGTGTCTTCAGACTGTGTGCTTTCAAGCTGCGTGTGCTTAACCATCTCCGCGTTGATCGCTAGGGGTCCGTTTAAGCCTTATTGCGTATCATGCGAAATTTCTATACGCAGGTGAAATCATACTCTGGCTGACACTGTGTCATATCAAGCAGAACCATGGCAAACGCTGTGAGAACGGCACTTGGAGAGTTGTTCGCGGATGTGTCGAAAAGCAAATCGGGCCTTCAGCGCCTCTTGAAACCTTCTCCCGACGGCGCCGGCTCTCGAGTTTTTCCCTCTAAGACTGCGAAGAACGACGGCCGATACGGAGTCCGTATTGACAAGGGAGAGCCTGTCAAAGGAAAAGAGAATACCATACGATTGAAAATGCAGATAAATTCCAATGCGACGAATAAAACGTTGAGAGATTTAGCAAAGAAGGATTCTCATAGGGTCATCGCAACGGCGGATGTCGATTCAACGCAGGATGCGTCGAAAGAGAATTTGGAGAAAGTCAAGCAGGATTTCCTTGACACTCTCGATGTTTAACCTGGGGTTTTTTTATTGTTCGGACATATTCTCAAGGGCATCTGGAAGAAAGTAGACTTTAGATGCAGCCGATTTACGGGACAGAACGCTGTAGCGGAGGGCAGGTGGATTAATGCGTACCCGTCAGCTGCGAAGCGCACTCATGACCTGTTCTTTGCCGATGCCGTTGGTTGGGTTTTTGTCCATCTATGCTTCAACCCCAGCTCTCGGTAGTCCGCGACACAGATAATATATTTAAGACGGGGCACCGCTCGACAAAGCACGCTGGAGCCTGAACAGGCCCCCTTGAGCCCGGCTTCAATTTCCTTTGTGGGCTCCGGCCTGCTGCCTAGACTCCTTGAATGCTGTTACCCCTACTTCATAATGCCTGTTCCAGATTTTAGAATTTCCAAAATCGAGGGTCCACACTCTGCAAATTTTGCCCTGCAACCAACCAATTCGCTGGAGCAGACCTTTAATTCCTTCCAATTGGTATGTAATAGGAGATTATACAAAGGCGGCCCTTTCATGTATATCTAACATGTTGCAGTCTACTAATTCATTCAGATGAAAGGAGATGAGACGGGGGTCATAGGTTCCGGGGGGGCATAGGTTCGAATGAAATGGGTTCTCTTTGCTTAGTTTTTGTTTTGTTTGCAGATGCATTGCCTATTGCTTTTTTTGTTTCTATGGAATCAGCTGAGGACAGCTAATGCCCCCCCGAGAGCTGACAGAGGCAGGAATGACCGAGTCATAATTAGTCAGCGAAAGAAGGGTTAAATACTCGCTCGGCCGTAGCTTAGAAAATTCATTCCTTTACAACCAGATTTTTCAGAAACCTGTTTATTGATTTTCAGCGTTAGAGCGTTACCTTAGCATTGCTCCCAAGCGTATTCCCTACCCTACCTTACCCTAGGCAGTATTCGGCGTATTGCTTCTATGTAAACGAGAAAGAGAAGGAGCAGAGCCGACAATAGGGCAGCCGGGTAGGTTTTGATTGGAAACAAGGTAGCTTGTGAGTTGGTTAGGCTTTGAAGAGGATGAATTGGAGGATGTGGAGGAAGAGTGGTTTGAGGTGATGGCAGGTTGGGTGTTCCGATCCCATCTATCTAAAACTGCGTCTACCAGCCAACCCTCCCGGACCCCGAACCGCCAGTACGTTCTTCACAACCCTTCCGTACAACCGCATCCAACACCTCGAACCCCCAGTAAGTAGCCGCTATCTACCCTCTGACGAAGAATCGAAACACAAGCGTGTGAGAATTCGGTGTTTGTACGGAGTACGGAATAAAGGTTTTGGGGCTGGGAGTGGCAGGGGATGGGTGGGGTTGGACAATGAGATCGAGACACGGAGGGTTTGCGTGGATAGATGAAGCGGACCAATAACTTGTGGCTTTCGTTCATGCTTCGACTGCGTTGCCTCTACACCATTCATATCCTCCATGTTCTAAATATCCATCCCGTCCCATCACCACACCCCTAATATCCAACCTTACGAAAATTAAACGCATGGGACAGCCCAACTACTCCATTTCCGGCGCCATAACCTCTTCCGCTTTCCTCTTTGTGCCGTCTGTGATTGATGGAGTGGGATGAGGGAGGGAGGTTGGGGAGGTTTTAGTAGAGGGGCGGAGGATGATATCCATGACCTTGCCGAGGCGGGTAAGGGCTTCGGGGGAGATTTCTGTTTGGGGAAAGGGGAGGCGGGTTTAGTTAGGTAGGGTAGATAGGGTGTT
>JAABUL010003605.1_pt1 | contig 22616 bp, 16 predicted proteins | sample 5559151 | NCBI WGS metagenome assembly JAABUL01 (sample SAMN10711876, study PRJNA513368) | rock metagenome | isolation source: Antarctica rocks | place: Antarctica: Victoria Land, Pudding Butte sud | reverse complement strand
GTTCTATCTATTTTATCTCCTACTTATATTTATCTTATTCTTCTTATTAGTAATCTATTATAACTTTTATTAGGATAATATCTATTTACTTATTTTTTATATATTCTAGATTATTTAATATTTATTAGTTAATATCTAGATTTAATATATTAATATCTTTTATAATAAAGACCTTTAGAGTTTAAACTATAAAAGGCCTAATATATTTAATCTTATTATATAGATTTATATTATTATAAATCTAGTACTTATCTCTTTTATAATACCTAATAGCGCCTATAATCTTAAGCTATTACCTACCTAGGATTATATTATATAAAATATTACCTAATACTATATAAGCTTTAATAACTTTCTTAACCCCTATTATAATAATTTTAAATATAGTATACCTTAGTAGCCTCTATATTATACTATTAGCTACCTAGATAGCTAGTAAATTATCCTTATAAAGAATATAATTTATTCTAGTAACTACCTTTTATAAAATAAGGTTAATTATAGTCCTAAGATTAATTAATATATTTTTAATTCTCTAAGTCTTATCTAAATTTTTTTATAAGATAATAATAATAATAGTATAAAAATTCCTATTAATTAAGACCTAATTTCCTTTTAATATTAAGATATACTAAGTATTTATATTAATTATATAATAAAGTTAAATATACTATTTATATTTCCTTTATTTATTAATTAATTAATACTTTTTTATTAATATATTAACTTAATTAATATTATTTACTTTAATTAATAAAACTTTTATAAGCTTAATATTATTAATAAAATATATTTATCTTACTTTACGCCTTAGTGTTACGGTTCACTCCGTCCGTAGATAGGATAGACCTATGATTAATTCTCATGAAGAGGAGTGTTAAGGAAGTAGGGTAAGTAGGCTTATATTAAATAGGTCTAGTATAAGGTATTATATTTAGTGCCTAGGAGATTACTAGAATTATAATATAAGTTAAATATAAAGCTCCTATCTATTAGGAAATATCGCCATCTTATATAGATATAGGAGATCCGTATACTTGATAGGTTACCTAGATCGCTTCGTTATACGCTCCTATCGTTCTGGCGACCTACTTACCTAGATCGACTGGATCGCCCTTCGTGCGTTCCTGTCGTTCCAGCGACCTACTTACCGGGTCGATACTTCTTAGCTAATATCGACCTATCGACCTATATTACTAAGCCATGCCAAGCCTCTACTTAGTAAAACCTATGATTATAATACTACCCCTCCTTCCTTTTCTTTCTTTATCCTTAAAGATGCATTTATGCCTTCGCGTAAGACTTCTTAGCGTTTAAATTTAGCGGAGTAAGTTCTTCTTAAGGGTGTCTTAGCCATGGTTACCTATATTTATTATACTTGATAGTAGAAGGAGTATCGACTTTCTTCTTTATCTTAGAAGTATAGCGAGTACATTCGTACTAGGAAGAAGTACGAGCCGGCCGAGCTGGTAGTTAATTTCGGTAGCATCAATAGGGCTATGGAGAAGCTTGAATAGGAGGAGATTAAAACGGAGGCTACCTGGGAGGCCGCCAACGAGATCGCTCGTATTAAGTAGTTAAAGCTTAAACGCCTAAGGGCGCAGAAACGTTTCCTTAAAGAGAAGGAATAACGAATATTTAATAAAGGGTTGAATGATATTAAAGAACTAGAGAGGCTTAAGGATCTAGAGAAGGTGTAAGAGGTCCAGGGGAGTACCGCAGGAGCGTCGTCGATAGATGACTTCCTAAATACTAATATCTCCCTGGAGACACTCAACTGGTTACCTTCTAGTCCGTTCTCTAACGGAACTATTATAGAAGGTTCTTACAGTTCTTAAGATATCTAATTAGTTCCCAGGTATTTTCTAAGTCCTTACATCCTTTCCACTTAACTAGGTATTCCTGACCCCGCTGGTCTAGGATCTTCTTAACTTCATATTCTTCGGTCTTAGCCTCGAACGTCTAACTCTCTTAGAGTAGTGTTTTAGAGTTAGCTGGCTCTAGTAAAGAGATATAGAATACTAGGTATATTCTAGCGTTAGATAGTAATTATAACTTATAGTTAATAGGTCCCTTAGGCTGTTTAATTAAAAATGATCTAACCTTGATATAATCTAATTTCCTGCTTAGTCTCTTACTCTTTAAGTTTTTCGTGTAAAGGTATACTTTATCCCCCTTCTTCAGCTAAGGATACATTTTTCTTTTCTTATTAACTTATAGCTAAGTCTTAGTATTAACCTTACTAATTATATGTTATATGTCGCCGTATAGTCTTTTTATATTAGATGCTAATACCGTTGCTTTCTCTGCCCTAGAACCCTCCCTTGATTCTAGAAACAAGTTGGCGTGTCTTCTATAATTCGCAAAGAATGGAGATAGTTACGTAGTATCTAACCTTTTATCATTAAGTGCCAATTATATTATAGGAAGTAGTAAGACCTAGTTATTCTATTTATAACTAACGTAGTACCTTAGGTACGCTTCTATTATTTAGTTAGTACGTTCTGTCTAACCGTCTATTTCTAGATAGTAGGCGGTTAATATTCGTAACTTAGTTCTAATCGCAGCGATTAGAGTCTTCTAGTAATAAGATGTAAAGAGTCTGTCTCTATCCGATGTAATAGATCCAGGTATACTATAATCCCTTATTAGCCTGTCGAGGAGTATATACCCTAGCTGATTTACTTTATAGGTTTCTTTATAGGGAATCAAGATCGTATACTTTATTAACTTGTCGATAATTACTATTATTAAGTCAAAGATGTCTCCTGTAACTAGATCTCTGGATTTTAGTAGCTTGACGATAAAGTCCATTGTTACATCCTTCTATGATATGTCTAGAACTAGTACAAACTGTATTTGCCTATATTTGGCGTGGCGTGCAGACTTATTCTGCTAATAATAAATACATTCTTTAATGTATTTCTTAACGTGCGTACGTAGTCGTGGTGCCGCATACGTTCATTAGAGGATCTCTACCGTTTTAGAGATTCCTGGATGTCCTAATAAAGGATTATTATAGTGATCCTAGATTACTTCTTCAGTATACCTCTCAGGTAAGTACATCTTCCCCTTGTATTGGAGTAGCTCTTGTCCTAGTTATTGATTCCTTAGCTATAATACTAGCTTGTCGTTAATATAGCCTTCCTTCAGGGTTGGCGTAATATCCTAGACCGTGATTCGTATAATTACTACTAAACTCTGTATTAATACTAGCGATCCGTCCTTTTCTTATTTGAGAATTAGCTTCTCTGTGATGTCCTTGGATTCTATATGATCCGTACGCCTGTTCAAGGCGTCCGCTCGACTATTATCTTTCCCTGGGGTATATAGTATTTTAAACTTGTACTGTCCTAGTAATTCTAATTAACGGACTTGTCTTCGGTTTAACTCCTTAGTTATAGTAAAGTTCAAGAGATTCTTATAATCCATGAAGATAGTAAGTTCTAAATAGCTCTTAGTATATATCCTCTAATTCTGAAGTATATATACTACTACTAATAGTTCTTTATCATAGATATCATAGTTCTGTTCTACTACCGACATCTTTCGTAAGTAGTAGGCGATCGGGTACTACTTACCATCCTTTTCCTAACATAAATAAGCGCTGATTACAAGATCCGAGGCATCTATTTCAATATAAGTAGGTTCGTTTACTTGAAAGGTATAGAGTACTAGTGGATTTTAATAGGCCTCTTTTAATGTCGTAAATACTTTCTATTAACTTATCCCCTATTAAAATCCTTTTTCCTTCTTAGTAATATCTATAAGTGGTAAGGCTATTTTTAAATACCTTTCAATGAACCTTCTATTAAAGTTCGCAAATCCTAAGAAGCTCTAAACTGATTTCATATTATATAGTATAGGCTATTCCGCTATAGCCTTAATCTTTTCAGGGCTTATACGAATGCCTATGATACTTACTATAAATCCTAGGAATTCTACTAATTCCTTATGAAATTCGTACTTCTCTAGCTTAAGGAGTAATCTGGCTTATAACAGGCAGGTTAAAATGTCCTATACATGCTGGATATATTCTTCCTTAGTCTTAGAGTAGATCAAGATATTATTAAGGTAAGCGATCGCGGTACGATCTAAATAAGTTTAAACGATATTATTAACTAGTACTTAGTAGGTTACTAGTACGTTAGTAAGTTTAAATAATATGACTAGGTACTCGTAATATCTATATCGAGTCCTGAATATAGTCTTCCATTCTTCTCCTTCTTTCATTCGGATCAAGTTATAAGCTCCTCGTAAGTTAAGCTTAGTAAATATCTTTGCTTAAGAGAGTCTATCCTGTAGCTCGCTAATATTCGATAAGGGATATCGATTCTTAATAGTAATATCATTCAACTTCTAATAATCAACGTATAGCCTAAGCTTCCCATCCTTCTTTAGTATAAAGAGGATTGGATAACCTGCTAGTAATTTGGATTCTTGAATAAATCCCTTTTTAAGGTTCTTATCAATATACCCGCGTAGTATAATAAGTTCCTTTTCTAATAATATATAGATTAGTCTAAATATTAATTCCTTTCCTGGTTTAAGTTCGATCTCATGATCCTAAGATTAGTATATAGGTAAAGCTTTTACTATTGTCTCTTCTATAAAGAGATGCATCCATTTCTTATACTCTTGTAGGATATTAGAAGGTTCGTCTTTTCCCCTAATAACTCTAGCTTAATTATCCGGCTAACCCTTATTAGTATATACTAAGTCGGACCCTCGTCTAAGGTCGTCCTTCTTTGAAACTGAAGCGTAACAAGCTTCAACCGGTCTTTGGTTCTGTTTCTCATCTATCGCCATCCTCTATTGGCGTATAGGTTGTATACTGGTAACGTCTCCAGTATTCGCAAATATAAGTACTCCTTTCTTCCAGTTAATTACTGGATTATGCTTCTTCAACTAAGGCATTCCTAAAATGATATGATAAGTGGCTATCCTAACAACATTAAAGGTTAGTTCCTCATGATAGCGTCGAATTGTCATAGGTAGCAAGTGTGTCTCCTCGTCTATCCTTCTTATTAATAGCGTTAACCCGTCGGCTATCTACAAGTCGTACTGTTCTTTCTTTCTTCAAGTTAGTAGGCCTAGTAACCGTACTAAGTCTCGAGAAGCGAAGTTACCAGTTACTCCAGAATCTATCATTACAATGGTTCGTTGACCATTGATTAGTACCGGTATATTCACATGTATATCGTACTGAGTGGCATACAGGAATTGCTTTAGGGTTAGTATATTGATCTGCTTATGTCTCCCCGTGATATAAGAGATTACTCTTTTCCCTGTTTAGGGAGAAAACCGCATATCTTCTTGATTTCCATGTGCTTTTAGCATCTGTTATGCATGCAAGCATACCACTCCAACAAGTGGCAATATTCTTCATTTAGGCTGTACATTAGTTATTTCTTTACACTGTCGTGCCAGTCTGCGGTAGATCCTGGAAACCACACGTTAAGTCGTTTGCTGGCCAAGTGCTAGTTGCAACTATCGCTCGTGTAATCCCTCCAGATCATTCGTTTACAAGACGCACCTACTGCCCACCTACCTAGTTCCATCCGGACCTGGGAGTGGTACTTGCAGTAGTCGTCGGCGCAGGCTGTCCAGTGTATGACACCATGTTCTGGGTATACTGAGTCAAATCGGTAATCTTTGACGTATAGCTTTTCGTCGTGATACGTTTTCTCTGAGTTTTTTCCTTTGTCTGATCCCTATGATGCGGTGGCACAAGATGGAAAGTTATCCGGAGCATCCCCGCTAAGTCTATAGCGTGGCGCTTCTTCCTCCAAGCTCTCTTGACTTTCTTGTCCATGTTCTGAGCTGTACTCCAGAACCTCGCCGTTATCTAAAGATTCCCATTCCATCTTCTTCTCTTGGATGTCTTGGAGTTATCATTATAGTTGGTCCACCTCTATCTAGATACTAATGACCAGGTCCTTTAGAACTTCCTCAAGTTCTAAGTCCTCTCGTCCTATTAGGATAAAATACCTCGTGGTTCTTATATTAATATCCTAGGGTGACATTCTATAGTCTTTCAGATTCTTGATGAATTGATATACCTTTCGTGCGAATTTAAAATAGCGTTCTCCCTTTATAACTTCCTTTAGTAGTTTCTCTACCTCTACTTACTCGTAGGTCAAGTCGTGGCTCTCTAGATCCTTAGAAGGTTCGTTATATAGAACTCTTCTTAGTATATTTAACTGCGGTCGCGGCACTATATTCTTTAACTGATAGTCTCTAGCGAAGTGGCCCGGTTTACTATAGCTATAGTAGGTTACTACTTTCTTACCCCTTTTAAGCTACTTCTTACCCCTGAATTTTCCCTTGTCTTGTTTCTGAGTGAAGTCTAGTTCCATTAGTATATGTTTATACGGGTCGCGTTATTAATACTATCGTCTTCCTAGTCTATCGCTAGCGAAGATTCCTGACTATCCTATTCCAGAGGTTCTACTATCATGTCGTTTCTCTATTACTAATTCGTAGAGCTTGTCGTCAACTTCTATAGCCTCTGCCATTAGAGTATCGAGATCATCAATCTATATTCTAGTTCGCATAAGTTCTTCTTTAACATTGAACTTTAATCCGCGGTGGTATATTATTATTAGTACGTTATCATCCCAGTCTATCTTTATTATATACTACTGAAACTAAGTGGAATACTTAGTAGCAGACTTCTTCTAAGATAAGTACTGAATGACTCGTGTAGCCACTTTATTTTTATTTGAAGGACTAAAGACTCGTCGTATCTTAACACGAAATCGTGTAAAGCTCTCCATCTAACTCTAGATATACTAATTGTCTGGATTATCTTTATCCTTAAGGTACTTCTTAAGAGAAGGATGAACCTACTTCTAAGCTCGTCCTCTTATATACGTAATAGCGAAGGCCGGCTACTATGCCGTTAATAAGGTCTATCCGTTGAAGGCAAAGTAGAGCTGAAGCTATATAAGCTAGTCTTCAAGCTTTTCTCTTTCGTCGTAGAACAAGTCGGGTCTAGTAACCTTGGGTCTATCCTTACTATCTATGATTAGGCGTCGTGAACTCTGGACGCTTAGGGGGGGGTCTCTACTTTCTAAGGTACTTATTCTAAGGGTGCTTAAAGTGTTATAGTTCACTCCGTCTATAGATAGGATAGACCTATAATTAGTTCTTATAAAGAGGAGTGTTAAGGAAGTAAGGTAAGTAGGCTTATATTAAATAGGTCTAGTATAAGGTATTATATTTAGTACCTAGGAGATTACTAGAATTATAATATAAGTTAAGTATAGAGCTCCTATCTACTAAGAAACATCGCCATCTTATATAGATATAGGAGATCCGTATACTTAATAGGTCGCTTGGATCGCTTCGTTATATACTCCTATCGTTCCGGCGACCTACTTACCTGGATCGACTGGATCGCCCTTCGTGCGTTCCTATCGTTCCAGTGACCTGCTTACCGGGTCGACACTTCTTAGCTAATGTCGACCCGTCGACCTGTATTACTAAGCTATATCAAGCCTCTACTTAGTAAAACCTACGATCGTAATACTTAGATTAGGCTCTAGTAATATAGTTAAAGCTAGTACTACTCTTCCCTTTAAGGTATAATAAAGGAATTATATAAATAAAATATCTATTTTTATATATTTTAGGAATAATAATATATTTTATAGCTCCTAACCTTTTATACCTCTAGGCCTTAACTTTAATAACTCTCCTCTCCTTACCTAAGGTCTCTTTATAAGAGTAGATAATCTAGGTATATTAAGCTAGGATAACAGCTATATTATAAGTACCGCTAGCGGGGGCTTTAACTCCGGAAGTAGTACTATAGGTAATACTATAGGTAGTAGTATAGGTACTAGTATAGATACTAGTAGTAGCTAACGCGGTAGTACTATAAGTAGTAATAATAGTAATAGTAGTAATAATAATAATAATAGCGTAGCTAAAGAGGATAAACCTATATCTTAATAGGATTTAAGCCTTTCACTTAAAGCTATAATATTAGGTCTTAAATAAATAGCTTTACTTAAAATAAATTTAATTAAGTTATCTCTTCTTACTTTCTAAGTAAAAGATTATATAATAGCCTTATAATTATTAGGATCTATCTTATCTTCCTTAAAGTCTTTAATATTCCTCTTATTATTAATTATTATAACCTCCTCCTCTTTAAACTTATAATATATAAGGTAATCCTTATAATTAATAATATCTTTAACCTATATTTCATTATTATTAATATCCTATTTTAAAAGTATTTTATAGAACTATTAACTTATAAGAATAAATACTTCTACTTATAAAACCTTTATTTTATATAACCTCTTAATTCTTATCTCCTTATCTATTTACTTAAGGTAGATATTAAATAGATTTTTACTGAATAGTATAATATTATTTAATAATAAAAGATATATTCTTTACCTTAAGCTCCCTCTTTACTTTAAAGTAATTATTCTTATACTTATCTTAATTAGCCTATAAAGTAATATTATTAATATAACTATTTTTTATATATCCTACCTAATAATATTTAAAATATATAGGTTAAGTAGAAGTTAGAGGAAGGGTATAATAATTATCCTTAGATCCCCCTATTATAATATAATCTCCTTTCCTAGGTTAAGAAGCTAGTATTTACTATTAATCTTAGCTCCTCTTATTCCTATTTTATACCTAATCTCTATTATTATTAAATCTTTATCCTCTATTATTAGCTTAATTATTATAAGGGGCTTACTATCTTATATTATTCTATTAAGAGTTATTTTATAAATAACTTTAATCTTAATTCTTTAAGATAATCTTAATATTAAGGTTTATAAAGCTCTTTATAAATTAATTTATAATTCTTATATTCTATTATAATATAATAACTATTATCCGCTCTTAAAATATTATATTAAAGTATTAATTATCTTCTTATTAAAGGTCTTCCTTATACTTATCCTTCTTCCTTATAATACTTTAAATTATTAATATTAGCTTTTTAAGATCTTTATTTCCTTTATTAATAATCCCTTTAATAATACCTCTAATTATCTTATTATCTAGAGTATTAATAACTCTTTTATAAATATTATTAATAAGCTCTTTTAGGAGAGTATTATTAATTTCTTAAACCTCCTTAAAAAAGTTATTAAGGCTCCTATTATTCTACTTTAAATTAAATAATAAAGTTAAGGCGTTCTTTATTTTATCCCTCTTTATTAATTTTAAAAACCTCTTAAGAAAAGGCTTTTTAATTAATAATTAAACTTAAATATTAGAGTTATTAATCTCTAATATTTATATTACTACTTTTCCCTTATACTTATTTAATATAAAATAAAACTTAGCTTTTACCTCTATTATTCTACTAGCTATAATATACTTATATTAAATAAATATAAATATAAACTCTAAAAGCTTTAACTATCTTAATATATCTTTTATTAAAAGACTTAAGAAATTAAGGAGATTTATTAAAATTATCTTAAATTACTACTTTTATCCTTTAATTAATAAAAGGTCTAAATTATAAGGAGGACTTAATAGCTTAAGAGGGCTTAATTAACTTAATAACTTAAATATTAATTAGGGAGTTCTAAGATCTAATATTTTAATCTTATCTAATAATAGTAAGGTACCTAAGGATAAAGATAAAGAAAGTCTTTATTATTTTTATTTAATAAGATTATTAAACTTTCTTTAAGTTAGTATTAAGAATTTTAACCTTTATCTTAAGTTAATATAAAGCTCTTTATTAATTAATAGCTAAGACCTATATTAAACTATATTAATTAAAGTTATAATAGGGTATTTATTCCTTTTTAAAGTTAATATAAAAGGGCTCTAATAACTTAACTCTAAACCTTTATAAGCGGGGCTATTATTAGCTATACTCTTTCCTTAATTTATAAGAATAAAAGGTAATTTAATATTCCTAATATCTTATCTTAATAACTTTTTAAGTCTACTATTTATACTATCTAATAACTTTAAATCTAAGTATATAAGCTTTATTAATATTATCTCTAAAGATAACTTATATAAAAGGAAACCTATAGGTTATTATATAAATAAGATAAGGATTATAATATAAGCTAATATTCCTTCTAACTAAGTTTATTAAGAATTCTTATTAAGTTCTTATACTTATTCCTTTTATTTTTAGAACTAGATAATCTTTTTACTAAATATATATAAATATTTATAAAAAGTAGTCTTTTAATATTAGGTCTAATTAAAAGCTTATAAAAATATAATATATAATATATTACTTATATAATTATTTTATAGATTTAAAATAAGATATCTTAATTAATAATTAAAAGCTCTTTAATTTCTTATACCTCTAAGATAAGCTCTTAGCTTACTACTTATAACTAGTTATTATAAGTAGCCTCCCTTACTTATATAATTATTATAACTACGGATTAATACTTAAAAAAGAGTCCTACTCTAACAACTAGAATATAATATAAATTAGGAGTAGACCTGAAATATTATAATAGGGTAGAATTATCATATATTTTCTAAGTTACGATTTGGTAACTAAGTTACTAAAAGAAGCTAACCCGATTGGGGTCGCCATAACGGGGACCGGTTGGAGCGCTTGAGATCTTCGGGTTTTATATATAGTAGGTAGTCAGGTTCCTCTGGGAGCCACTCAGCATGCTTCTCTTCAAAACATATGGAAACGGTATTGAACTGCTTCCCAAGACCTGCAACGATTTGCCAACTTCAAATGTACTACATACGTATGATCTAGTCCAACAAGACGTCAGCATCATCAGCGTCCTTCTGGAGTACGTGGGTATGGATGAGGCAATTCAAAGTTGTAGTGGGACTGCCTTGTCTAGGATCCTACTCGCTAGCCGCCCACTGCTGTCATCTGATGTTTCCCAGGCCGTAGTCGTAATTGCCCAAGATACTACTGATCTAAATTTTATTGACCTGTGAACCTCGTCGAAGCTGTGTACAGTCCGATTATAAGTTATGGCAGAAGTACTGGGAGTGGTTGCCAGTATCGCGGCTCTACTTGAATGCGCAATCAAGATATCTGGGTACCTTGGAGGTATCAAGGACAGGCACAAGGATCGAGACAGGATCCGGCAGAAGCTTTCCAACATCACTGGTGTGCTCTTCATCTTGAAGAACCAAGCCACTTCCTCGTAAGACGACCCAGATACTTTACAGTCATTAAAGATGCTCGATGCTCCACATGGCCTCTTGGAGCAATTGAATAGTCTGATGGCTCTTTTGGAGAAGAAGCTGGCACCCGGGCAGGGTCTCAAAGTAATTACCTGGCCGTTGCGGAAGGAAGAAGCCAAGGACATCCTGGATGCTTTGGCAAGGCAACAAAGTCTGCTGAATCTCGCATTGCACAGCGATCATATGTACGTGTGGCAGCTGAGCCATAAGGACGGCCTGCTAATGCCCGTCTAGTCAGCTTTCTCAAGCAATCAAGTCTGATATTGCAGTGGTCAGTGAGCAGGTTGCAGATATTGGTGAAAAGCTTTCTGAGATCTCAATAGGTGAAGCCAGAGCCTCTGCGCTACAGCAGGAGACCGCTTACATAGATCAGATCAGCGGGCTCAAGAGGCGACTCGACAGACCGAGCACGAAGCTCAAAGAAGGCAAGCGATCCTTGACTGGCTTTCACCTCTCAACTTCCAGACCCGACAAAATGATGTATTTGCGAAGAGCCAGACAGGCTCTGGCCAATGGTTCTTAGATTGCACCGAATTCAACGTTTGGATCCAGCCTGCTGGCGCCGTACTTCACTGCCAAGGTATTCCGGGCGCAGGCAAGACTTACCTGGCCTCCAGGATTGTCCGGCACCTCAGCGACCGCTTGCACCATGACAACGCTGCAGTAGCCTGCGTCTATTGCGATTTCCAAGAATCTCAAGTCCAGACGATTGAGTCTATAGTGGCCAGCATTCTTGAACAATTCGTGCGGAGGCTGAATTCAATCCCATCGAACCTTGTCGCTTTATACGAACAGCATGCAAGCAACAAGACTAGGCCTACCTTAGATGAGCTGGAAACAATAATTCACAAGACCTTTAAGCAAGGCATAAGAACCTACTTGATCATCGATGCGCTTGATGAATATCACGAATCTTTGACGATCATCAACATGCTGAATAGGCTACAACATTGCGGTACCAATCTACTGATAGCATCAAGACACAGTATCTCGATAGATAATCGCCTGTCAGAGGTAGTACACGTGGAGGTCCGTGCTCACGAGGATGACTTAGTGCAGTACGTAGAATGTCGGTTACCTAGCTTGCAGTGTGTTCAAAGAAGGCCTGACATACAAGCAATTGTCACAGACGAAATCGTCAAGGCGTCAGACGGAATGTGAGCTGCTCTCAGCCTGCAACTAATACATGCTTACATTTATCCTAGGTTTCTCCTGGCTCGGCTTCATTTCGATTCTCTGCTTGACAGAGCCAGCCTAAAAGCTATCAAAAACGCTGTCAAAGAGATGCCGAAAGGTCTCCAGACTTTACCACAGGTGTACGACGGAGTGATGGCTCGGATCCAAGACCAGACCGACTATTCGCGTGATCAGGCTTTAACGATATTGACCTGGCTCTTTTTCGCTAGGGCTACATTGAGCCCTCTGGAATTACAACATGCATTAGCTATTGAGCCTCATACTGACGTATTTGATGAAGACAACGTTTCCGACATAGAAAGCTTAGTCTCAGTCTGCAAAGGCCTCGTGTCTGTCGACCAGGAGAGCGAGGTGGTCCGTCTTTCGCATTACACAATCCAAGAGTACTTCGAGCAATCAAACAGACCGTATCTGGAGCATGGAGAGGGAATGATCGCAACCGCGTGCTTGACTTATTTATCGTATGAAAATCTAGTCGAACATAGGTACGGAGCATCCACATCTGCTGGGACAGATGAATGTACAGACCTCGAAGATGATGTGGCAGATGCTAGGAGTCACTCAAACCCATCCCAAACTTCGTAGCGGATGCCTCTGTTCCCATATGCTGCCGAGCACTGGGGCCGACACGCCGTTGAAGTACAGAATGACATCCAAGATCTCGCACTCACGTTCTTTTCAATGACAGACACTCTAAATGAGACTCTTGCATATGTTGAAGTCTGCCATTCAGGAAATATAGTGGAGGATCTCGACAATCCACGGCCAGCCATCCAGGGTATCCACCTTTGTGCTCACTTTGATCTGACCTTCTGTTTTTCCACGCTCCTAGGAAATGGCGCAGATCCTAATGCTAAGGACAAGCTCGGTCGAACACCGTTCTACTGGGCAACTGAAACCCCGAGCGTACGTATCATCCGCTTGCTTCTGGAATTACCAGATATCGATCTGAATGCGGAACCGGAGGGCGACTGGGCAAGACACTCGCCAATTGCCGTCGCTGCTGAGTACGGGCACACGGACGTTATGGAGCTACCCATAGAACGAAACGATATTGCAGTCAACACACGAAATTACTTGGGGCAGACCCCACTATTCTTGGCGGCTGGTAATGGCAATACCGATATTGTGCGAATGCTACTCAGCTGGCAGGATATTCAACCTGATGTGAAAGACTGTAATGGAAGGACACCGCTAACAAGTGCGGCTGCACAGGGTCACGAATCAGTTGTTCATCTGCTTCTGGAAAGAGATGATATCGATGTCAATATTCAAGACAGCAATGGGCGAACGCCAATAGTGTTCGCAGCCGAAGATGCCCACAATGCCATCGTGCAATTATTGCTGAAAAGGGAGGACATTAACGCAGGTCTCGGTGATGGTGCAGTGACGTTGCTAACCATCGCAGCAGCAAATGACCAGAAGCCTATGATACAATTCCTGCTCCAACGTGAAGATGTTGCAATCAATGCGACAGACTACCATGGTAATACAGCACTGATGCACGCAACCACGAACAACAATGTAGTTGTCGTGGAGATGCTGCTGGCACGCGATGACATTAATACCAGAGTGCGAACCCCGCTTGGCCAAACAGCTCTTGATTACGCAACTGCCCAGGGACACCGACATATCATCCCGTTACTGACGTGAGCAAAAGACTATGAACCTGGAACCAGGGCCGCTTTGCGCTCTACAGGACTACGTCTTGAAAAACTCACTAAAAGGGCCCAGATGGTCGCAGTGATGTTATCACGAAAGGACGTGAATCCCAACGTCCAAAAACATGATGGTGCAACAGCACTGCACGGCCCTGCTTCTGCTGGAGATGCAGATATGGTGGAGGCACTATTAATGCGCGAGGATCTGGATCCTAATATAAGAGACAACGCTGGTCGAACCCCGTTGAGCCTTGCGGCGGAACGTGGGCACGAGGCCGTAGTACGCATTCTATTGTTACGGGACGATACCAATCTAGCATTGGAAGACTACGAAGGTCGAAATCCGATCAGCTACGCAGCTGTAAATGGACACAATGCAGTTCTAAAGTTGCTTTCCTCGGGAGATGATATTGACCGCAATGGACGAGGATAGCTACAACAGAGCGTATTCAAGGCGTCGCTCAACATGGCCATGGCAGTGACGCTCAATTGACTACCTACACGGCTTGGCAAGGGTACCGAAAATTCGTATGTCGCCTATACGTCCAAGAAGGAAGGTGACCGCTTCGCTTCTGGCTTACGTGCTGCCAATGCGTCTGCCAGACATCGAGTCGGAGCAGTGTATACAATCATCGTAGCCCTGGAGCTTGGTTCCGTTCGAGCCCTCCGACTCAGATCATCTGTGCACCCTGGCTTTATGGCAAATTCATCTGAAAAGCGTTAGATCTAGGAAGTCTGCAGGACAGAGTGGATGAAAGGTGACAGAAAGTAAACTCTGGGAATGCAAGTGGAAGTATGGTGAATATTACGGCACGATCATGGGTCCTCCAGCAATGATATTAGCTAGGGTATGGATCGTTACATTGCAATGAGAATGATTAAGAGTCAGGCTTGAGGTCTAGCCGTTGAAATGACTTGGACCAGAGAGTCCTACTGTACATTGTAAAGGGTTGTGCTACTAACCTAATTGCCTAGCTGCTTGACTAGATAGCGATAAGGCTGGTAAGAGTCTATAATGTCGAGCTAGTTTAGCTCGGGGTTAATATAAGGGGAAGGCTATGAATTAGGGGAACTCAAGTAGTATAAATTGATTAGCCCCTTAGAATCTACTTCTCTTCTTTATCCTTTTAGGTTTTTAATATTATATATCTAGTTATTGATTCCAAAACTTGATATTATTTGAATAATATAAATAACTATTAATTAAGTATTTACTAATACTATTACATTTAAAAGACTACTACTAATAGGGAAGAGGTTATTAAATACTTTATACATACCTTTATTAAGGAGTCTACTAGGAAAGTTACTCAAAATTAATTTACTGAAGAGAGTAAAGGAAGTAATAACCTTAAGACCTTATAAGTCAAAGTAGTTGATTCCAGACTATCGCGAATCGGGCGCGTTGTTACCTGTACACAAAATATCCGGGTCTTTCAACGGCTAGCGCCTAAATTAGAGGCTCTGCTGATGGTTGCGAATTGGCATATCTTCTTACTCGGCCGGCGATAGAAATTATGCACCGAAAGATCCATCGGTACATGAGTTGTACACGCCTTTCGCTTGACGGCCAACCATGCTCGCCTCGGGCTTCACCAGCGCACCCGTCTCCCAATGTCTTTTCTTCGGAGTCATTGCTTCCTCGATCCTTGTAAGTATCACAGATACGAAGTACCTCTTCTACATACAGGTGGTCCCGCACATATGGAAGTACAAGCAGCTATGGAGGCTGTTGACCTGGCAGGTAAGTCTGTCCAGGTCTTTCAATTTCAGACTTTGCATTAGTCTCCTTCCCAATTTATATCACAATACTAAAGAATTGAACGTAGGTATGCTACACAAACTCCACCGAGCTGCTCTTTGCCGCCATGACAATCTACCATGTTCGCATCATTGAAAGGCTCTGGGGTTCTCGGAAGTTCGCCGTATGCTTCTGGCCCGTGCCACGGCACCTCCTCGACGCATTCTGACCCATTCCAGTCTTTCCTCACAACCATCCTCCCACCAACCCTCCTACTCCCACCTCTCCTCACCACCATACTACGTCCCCTCACCTTCGGCGCTTTCAATCACCTCCCCGCAGGCCCCACCCCCCTCATCTTTGCCCTCTTAGCCCAATACCACGCCGCCATACCCACCGTCTACAAATACCGCATCGTCACCTCCGACGCGGCTTCACCAACATCCCACTCTGGCGAAGTCAATGGTCTGGTTTTCAGCGATAAATCCCTGACCTATTTGCTCGCTGGCCAGCTTGCTCTATCCTCATTGCCAGGCTCGGCATTGGCAGCTGTAGTTGGGTGGATGGTCGGTGTGGCCTGGAGGGGCGAGTGGGGCCCTGGCGCCTGGAGTCGGTTAAGGGTTCCTGGCTGGGTTGTTGGTGAGAAGAAGGCGGAAACGGGGGAAGGGTTTGATGGGTTACGGAGGAGGTTGGAGGGCGAGGGGAGTGGAAGTGGTATTGATGGTAGGACAGATGGGGAAGCTCGAAGAAGAACGCTGGGGCGCGGGATACTAGATCAGTTCAGAGGCTCTTTCTAAGGCCGTTGTATGATAGCAATCAATCATCACATGCTAGGCGCAGGATATGCATTGTTGAAGTTGCTTTCATATGAGATCAATAGATCATATACCAAATTCGTGCAAAGCAAAGATCAAAATCGCAGAAGCATCTTTTGGTATCATATGTACGTAGCGCAGTGTAATGAACTCCCAGCTCCTATCGCTAATGCAAAAAAGATACATCCGTTTCGCCATGACACAGGCTACAGCGTGAAGAATAGCAAAGCGTTCATCACCAGCGCGGCTCCGACCAAAAGATTCGTATCTGTCTTTGATGAACGTCCGGCAGCACTAGTGGGGATATGACTATAGGCACTGATGTGCTTTGGACTTGTGCACAGTAGCTGTGTGGAGACGAATGGGGTACCGGTGAATAAGGTTCCGTTTGTGAAGAACGCCATGAGGACTGGAGTCGTCTTATTGACCCACTGATCGTAGATGGTGAAATTCCCCTCCTGATAAGGTTCGTAGTTTCCGAAGAGGGAGACAGGGAGTTGCGGCGGACCGTTCGGGCAATCGGTATTGTTACTATCTTTCGTAAGATTATGTCCTATTGAGACTTAGTGTCAGTCTAGTTAATTATGGGACTGATGCCGTTGTGGATGCTCACCCTGCATATTGATGAGACTGGATTTATCTGATGAGGTGCCTTGCGGACATGATTTGGGCAGTGTGAAGAGGCTCTGGCCCAGGGAGTTGCAGGCTTGTTCCAGGGAAATGGTGGCACTGGAAGCGATACTTTGTGACAGCTCTTGAACGCTGCTTTGGATGTCCTTGACGCAGGGTTCGCCGAGCAGGCTGCTGCAATCGCCGTTATCAGGGTCCTTTCCATCAGCACTGTCGGGCAGATTGAATAGGAAACTGCAGGTAGAGAGCGCTGGTGGTGCTGGTACAGGCACAGGTCCGTCTTGCAGAGTATTTAAGTAGATCGATGAGTACAGTTGTGGTCTGTTCCACACATTATAGATGCTATCATGTTGACCAACAACATTCTTGACTTGCCAGACCAGGACCGTATTGTCGGTCAATGGAGCCGTAGATATGTTCGTCGAAGGGGTAAGTGGTTGTACGATCGCAGGTATCGTATAAGTGTTTGACGCGTTCGAACTTTGATACATGTCCACAACATTATAGCAGTAAGCCTTGATCTCGTCTTCCGTTCGGTTGCCGGTATTGTTCATGGATTGAGCCCTTGTGGCAGTAGCAAAAGTGATAGACGCCACCAGGGCGTGGGAAAGACTGTACGACAGCATTCCCAGAAAATGGTGGGGATTATTGGAAAGATATAGATTGATATATGTAGTCTGGAAAAGAGCAATGCGGAAGGGCAGCTTCAAAATTCTTGAGCCAAAGGACCCCAGAGATTACGCGGGCTGGTGATCGTTATGATATACACCATGCTGAAACATTGAGGCGCAGGCTGAATCACGAGACTAGGCTTGACATTCACAAATAGACCTGAAGCAGATGCACCCCAGCGTTCCTGAAGAGTTGGGATCCGCCTTGCTTGCGCCTGTGTGTGTTTCATGCTGAAGGCGCGACAGTGTTTCAAGATCTGGACGATCCCCAATCAGTGTAGGAAAAGGATACAAAGGGACTGGCCACACGAAGCCAACGACAATGAGAAGATTCACATGATGATTCTGGCGGCTGTAATGGTCAAGAGGCAAGACCGTACTGGTGCATGTGAGAAAAGCGTTTGAGATTAGTTTCCATACACAGCATAAGCGCACGGTGCAGGCATCGGTGCCTCAACGGTTGATGCCTCAGCCCTCCTCCCATGGGTTAAGAAACTTCGTCACGTTGTGCAGGAGAGTGTAAGTCGAGTAAATGGACGAGGGGGATGTAGGTGATTAGGAGGAACCAATGAAAACAGAGTACGGCCTCCAGGCCGGCTGACTCATCTATATCTTGGCAATTCTTTTTTGCTGGGCACCTGGGGACTGTGAATAGTAGTCTGCGCACCTTGCTTTGCATGCCGTCCCATTTAATCATGTTTTGGTGCCAATAAAATAGACGATCCCTCTTACTCGGGCCCAGAAACCGTGCTATGGTCAAAGGGGGCCGTCAGCCCTCACCCCCCAATTCACGACCATGAATGGCACGGGGGTAGGAAGGACTCCCTCCTCCTCGGATTACGACTCTCGTTACAGCTCGGGGCTGAATGCTCAACCTTCCTCGAAAGTGCTGCTTGAAGGCTACAATGACCCTCTCAGTGGAACGGACTCCAGCAGAGCGGGCCAGGCGCGCCAGGATCAGGTATACGTAGAATAAGCTATCAGATTTTAGAGAGCTTACACTCTGTATAGAACAATGGGACCTATGCGCGAAGTTCGGAGCTTCTGGATCCCGACGACCCAGTCTCAATGCACCTCTTGATGGATACCGCTATTGGTGACAGCCAGCAATACGGGGTGATGTCCTTCGAGGAGGCTGATGAACTAAAGAAAGAGGTCACTGTCCTATCGAGCCGTATTGATGCAACGAGACGGAAATTGGCTATCGAAAATAAAATCCGGGATGCATCCATGTCACTCAACCGACTCGACAGTCCGAGTAGTCGAGATAGCATTGCGGATGGGCTTGGACAGCCTTCGCCGAAAAGATATCGACGCAGCATACCGAGAAGAAGCAGCGGAAGCGACGCTTTGAACAAAACAGACGATGAGTTGGCGGCTAATACAATAAAGTGCGAGGACCTGGCGCAGGAGCTATGGAGCCTGGAAAAGCGATTACAGATCTTGCAGCGAAGGCTGCTTGAACATACAGCTGGGGTTCTACAAATGACGCACAAAGGCTTTTTGGAAAATGATGCGCCACCGCAACATGCAGGAGGTACGAATGGCCACACTGAGGGTGCTCGTGAGCTGCCAGCACTCAACATTGCCAACGATTTTGATGATACTAGCTTCTATCGAACTCTCGATACACTACTAGAACCTGATGATGGCCATGCGAATGGTCAGGTCGCTATAGCATTCGAGCAACAGACTCAATCCATTCTCGAAACAGAACGGAAAATATGGGACCTCAATCGGCGTCTGAGAGATTCTATCGCGCAAGCGAGCTCAGGACGTCAGATGCTGCCACCGCCTCCACCTCCACATCCTGCAGATCATACACAGCCTGAAACATTGCTACAAGGGCAAATAGGATATCTGGAAAAGGGTCTGGATACTATGCAAAGAAGTCAGGTTGACACGCTGCAGGGATTTAAGCAGTCCGCATATGCAGCAGAGGAAAGGCTTGAGGATTTGAATACTCAACTCCACGGGATCATTATCCGAAGCAGCAACGAACTTAATCCACAGTACCCACTTCCTCCAGATGTGTCCGGGAAAAGCCCAGAATCACAAATAGCGTTCCTCGAAGGCGGTCTGGATGCTGTAGAACAGAATGTTCAGAAGATGAAGGATGAGGGTCAGAATCTGTCTTCAAGATCCATGGTCCATGAAGAGAAGGCGGCTCAATACGAGGATACGATTCAAAGCCTTTGGCACAATATCGTTGCTATTGAAGAAGAGTGGAGGCAACAAGATCAAGGGCCGAAGGATAGATCTGTTGCGCCGAAGGAGGCTTTTTCACTTGAATCCTTTGCTTCGAAAGTCCAGTCGCTGCACAAGCGCTCCGCAGGTCTCCAGGAACAAAAAGATATCCTAAGCCGCCAGATACAGCAGCAAAGAGAAATAAATAGCAGATCAGATACCGAAAAGGATGCGCGGCTAGCGGAGCAAGACAAGGAGCTCGAACATTTCAAGAATAATCTTGCAACGACAAGCAAAGAGCATGCAAGCGAAAGTAATGCGCTCAAAGTCCAACTTGCTGCAAGCGACGAAGCGAAATGTCAGCTCTTGACTGAGATTCAAGACAAGCACAAAATTATATCTGGTCTCGAAACCCAATTGCAGACTGTGATCGCGGATCAGCAAAATCATGCGGGCAATGCCAAGAGCTTAGAAGAAACCATCCAAGCAAAATCCGCCGAAGCTGACAGAGCGCGCAATGAGATGCAGGATTTTGAAGGGGAAATGGTTCGCTTGCAGACCGAGCTAACCGTGGCGAGAGCAGAGCTCGACGGAGCGTATGGGACTCGGGCTCAGCGGGCAGCCGAAGTGGCATCCCATCCTGCTTTACTACAAGAAATCGGCGATCTGAAAGAGCGCAACAAATCGCTAGAAGCCGCCGGTAGCGGCAACGCGGAGCTGAATCAACGCGTGCAAACCCTTCAGAAAGAGCTCTTGGAGACGATCGGTGAGTACGAAGTCATGACCAAATCGAGCATCGAGTACGAAAAGGAACGGGAGCACCTTGAGGTTACAATTGACGGATTGCGTGATCGCTGCGAGACGCTCGAAATGCAGTTGAGCGACGAAAAGGTCAAATGGCTCGGGGTCAAGAGTCCTGGACCTCCCGGTAGTAGGGAGTCGATGGGAGCAAATAGTACAAGCACATCCGTATTGAAGAACGAATTTAAAAAGATGATGAGGGAGACAAGGTCGGAGAATATGAAAGCATTGAGAGTGAGTCGAGTTTTCCGAGCACGGTTCTGCAATATCACTAATCAGGTTCCAAGTTTGAGCAAAACGAGCGGCGGAAGCTCGAGGCTCAGTTACGGACCTTGGCGAGAGAGCAAACCCCTGGAAAGTCTTCCTTGAATCAAAGCATGACGGCGCAGTGAGCGATGGGAATAGCATAGCGATTGGTTCGACTCTATTGAATCTGTATTTTGGGAACGTTGGATATAGGCGTCGACCAACCGATACGTCGAGGCACTGGGATACAAAATCTTTATGACACAACTAATACTAAGAGAAAAGGTACAAACGGAAATATATTTCTCGCGAAGAAAACAAAATTTCTGATCTGCAGCCAAACCGCTCTCTCAAAATCCTGTGACTATGGGTGAGTACTTTGTTGTATTCGGTCGTGCTGATGGCAATCCCTTGGGTAGGAAACGGGATCGCTACAGGTTTACTATCAGAAACAACAGAGCAATAACCGCAATGTACCCAAGATACCGGACGCTTCTGGGGCTTCTAGCTTCGGATTACCCAAATATCACTGAGAGGGGCTAATCAACCGTGCCCAAGGAACCTAACAAATTTCTTGATATAGGAAACTTTCTTTTCGACAGATGTGGCGTTCACTTGATCCAATACTTAGCCTGGAATGAGTCGCTCCTGCGCTTTGTGAAGCGCATTCACCATCCATATCATGCTCGCACCCTTTTCCGTTTCTCAAGCTGACTTCGACATATATCTCATCAAGCATCAACATTGACAGGCACCACTAGCAAAACCCAGAATGTCTTCACCACCAGAGGCTCGCTCCCCTCTCGAGAACACTACTAATGGACCGAATGCATCACCACGGGGCGCAACAGCAAAAACAGGTCCGGTCCTTCGCCGCAAACCAAGCAACCGAGCCCTCCACCCTTGGCTCGACTCATCAGAGAGCTATCCGTCTCCCCACAGCTCCATCTACGAAGCTTCGCTCGTCAATTCTACCACCGAGCACGTCAGCTGGCATAACGCCAAGGACTGGACCATCTCTTCCGCACCAGCACAGGGCTCTTCATCATGGCCGAACAACGGGCCTACATCATGGGAGAACACCGTATTGGACTCCTCAGGCAACGCAGTCCCCGCCTCATTCCTACAAGCAACGCCTTCACCAAAAACCCACACACCGCACAAACTCTTCCCAATCACAGAACAAAACTCCCTCGCCACCCTCCGCCCCGGCGCCTCCCTCTCCACGCTCAAAACCCACCCATCGCTATCGCCATCCCTAACGCGCCCCCTCTCCCCAGGCCTCCACGGCAAAAAACAGAAATCCTTCTCAACATCCGACCTCCCCCCCACCGCCAAAGACCTCAGATCCACCCCCTCACCACCACCCTCCCCCCATTCCCCCTACCACCCCCTCGAACCCTACCTCCCCCCCCCAACCCGCATCCCCACGCCCCCCACCCTCCCAACCTTCAACACCCCCGCCGCAACCGCCTACCGC
>JAABUL010003603.1_pt1 | contig 22625 bp, 34 predicted proteins | sample 5559151 | NCBI WGS metagenome assembly JAABUL01 (sample SAMN10711876, study PRJNA513368) | rock metagenome | isolation source: Antarctica rocks | place: Antarctica: Victoria Land, Pudding Butte sud | reverse complement strand
CGGAGGATCAGCAATGCGGTCGACTGACGCCCCGTCCCCGCGTCGCGGGACGCGGCGAGGTTTGCGGGGCAGACGGGGCCGTCGCCTCCGCCCTTTTTGACGCCTTGCACACCCTGCGTGTCCGAACCCGCACTCGACCCTTCCCCTCTTGTTCACCGCAGAACGTGGCGAAGTTCGCGGGGCATGCCGGGCTGATCACCTCCATGTCCTTTTCCGAGAACGGCTACTACCTCGCCACGAGCGCGACCGACGGCGTCAAGCTGTGGGACCTGCGGAAGCTCAAGAACTTCCGCACGCTGACGCCGTACGAGGGCGCCGGCGCCGGCGGCTGCGCCAGCGTCGACTTTGACCGCTCCGGCCTGTACCTGACCGTCGGCGGCGCCGACGCGCGCGTGTACGGCATCAAGCAGGACTGGGGCGTCGTGCAGACCTTCCCCGACCTGCCGCAGCAGGTGCACTCTGCTGTTCACGTGCTTTTCACGTGCTTTTTGTTGTGCACGCGGGTATGGAGCTGGGACATCGTGCAGACCCTGCCCGACCTGCTGCAGCAGGTGCGCTCCTGTTCGTGTTCACGTCGGTGTGGTTGCTCGTTCCTTGGCGGACGTCATTTGGTGCCGCTGGCTGTGCCGCCAACGATCTGCCTCAACAGCTGTGCAGCCAGTCCAGCGGAGCTGCAGAGCAACTCCGCGTTCCGCTCGCGCCAGCTTTGATCGGCTGGCAAAACCCCGGTGTTGATTAGCTCCTTGACCTTCTACCCACGCTTGCAGGGCGCCCTTTCCGTCAAGTTCGGCGACGACGCGAAGGCCCTGTATGTGGGCTCTGCCGACCACAACCTGCGGATATACGGGGCTCCTCCGGCGGCAGCCTGATGACATTGCTGACGCAAAACTTGCGGCGGATAAGCAAAACGCCTGCGGAGAAGCAAAACGCCTCTGGCAGCAAAGCTCTGCCTTGATGCAGATGACACGTGAACACGGCTGGGGGGACAGGGGAACTGATTGGCAAAGTTGGCGGATGGTCGCGCAGATGCGGATGCCGCTGCAGGACAATTGAGGCTGTTGGCTGCCAGAGGTGTCTCACGCCAGTTCTCGAGGGATTATCAACACCAAGCAGCTGCCGCAACACTATCTGTAATGCTCTGTAGTCTCGTCGCATTGTTGCGCATATTATCACCACCAGCACCACTCACTGCGTATGCTGCACGAGCTTGAAGCTCGCGGGCTTTTGTCACAAGAATTGTATTACAATTCAAATGCTCATTGTGCAACCTGCTTGGGGCGTGCGCTACCTGTTCTGGATTCTCAACTGCTCCTGACCCGTGCTGGGTAGTGGGTCGCACGGCCTTTACAATAGCCATAGGCTGCATAGTGCTGGGCCGAGCTCCAAGATTCAGCAACGTACTGGAGGCAAGGACAGACAGCCACAATCTGCTGTCCGTTCTCAAAGCTGCCAATATGTCTGAGTTTCGCCACATTTCCTTCACTTCGCCTCTCTTCAAACACTTGCATCATGCGTCTCACCTGCGCTGACGAATCAGGCACCGTCAGCAGACGCTGCATTGGCGTGCGCACGGTCACAAGCACGCACCAACTGGGACGACACCAAGCTCACCGCACCGCGACCGAATTTCAGATGATTGGCGGTCTGTTCCCAAAGGTCGCGCTTGCAGGGGCTTTGAGGCGCGCAGTGCCCTTCATTGCCACCACGGCAGCTCGAGACGGCACTGCTTGACGCTCTCGTCTAGAACTGGAGTGAACACCCCCTTGTCAGCCTGCACTCGGCGGCAAAGCACGCATCGAAAGCGCCTCCGCCGCTGCATGGCCCATACAGCATGCGGCAATGCGGCAGTGAACAGAGCAGAAGTCCGCGACAGCCGCGCCTGTCATGACAGGGTTTATGTGCAGGCAGTCCACGACAGCTGCTGCGACAACTGCAACGCGGGCACCTTTCCTGCCGACAACCCCCCAGCAAAACCCGGGAAATGACTGCACCTGTTCCCGGTACATGCCGACAATGTGGCCCTGTAGCGAAGCGTCGCTGCTGAAGGCGAAGCTGCCGGAGGAGGCCTCGTGTGGGCGGTGGATGACGAACGACTCCTCGTCGACCTATTAGAAAAAATCTTGGTTAATAAGGCAGTCGTGAATAAAATTTGTAAAAAAGTAAGTTTTATCAAAAAACATTTTTTAGTTTTGTTTTGGGTTTAGGGTTTGGGTTACAACTGCAAAAGTACTGTCCCAAGCACTGTGTAAAAATCTGTTTGCCCGACGAGGGCGAAGCGCCAGCTGCCTGCTCTGACGTTTCACGGCCTTCGACACATGCAGCGCGGGCCAGCAGCCGGAGCCGGTGGCAGGCCGGGCAGCGTCAGTTTGTGCATCAGCAAGAGCCATCAGCACCCCCAAGGCACAGCCAAACACACAACCAGGCACGGTCAAGGAAAAAAGCACCTCGAAGTCGAAGCCTGTGGCATTCAAAGCCGCGGTGAAGACGATTTTGTTGCGGCCGTAGCCGCGGAAGCGCACGTCAAACCAGGGCATCTGGCGCCGGTCCACCATGCCCCAGGGCTCGTACCGCTTGCAGTACGTGATTCCATATGGCGCCTGCAGCATGTTGGGTTTAGGGTTTAGGGTTTAGGGCGCAAGTCGAAGCACACTTTGACGCGTGACATGAAGAATCTTTCAAGATCACGATCCGAGCTGCTGCCGAAGGTCACAGCAGACAGCAGCGACCCTAAACCCTAAACCCTCATTGTCGTTTGCATGTTCACCTTGGCCAGCCGCCAGCGGTCGTAGTCGGTGCAGCCCTGGGGGTACTCGTGGGTGGGATTGAAGCGCGTCACGCTGCCGCTGTCCATGTGACCCAGGCACTGCGTCTTGCTGCCTGCCAGGGAGCGCCAGGACGCGGGCAGGCAGTCAGCTTTTCGGATTTGTGCCGGGGCGTCGCGGCATGGCGCTGACGCACGCCGCACTCTGCAGGGCGATGCTCCATTCCAGTCCGCTATTCCACAACCACATGCCAAGGACGCAGGCCCGCAAGTGACTCAGCGACTCTCGGGACAGGTGAGGTGAGTGGGACCCTAAACCCTAAACCCTAAACCCTAAACCCGAATGTCGCAACGGCCGCACCGTATGCAACGTCGTATGCGAGGCTGGTGTCTGGCGTCTCCAGCGCAGCCAGCACTCGGTACGTGCGTCGCTGGGCGCCCGCCAACAGGCTCTGGTACCTGCTTGGTACAGCTGACTTTCAGAAGGTGTGTTGTGAGAACTGCCACAGAAACAGCAACGCTTCAGCGGACCAGGACAGCAGCTCGGCAGCACCCCAGATGGGAGCGGCTCCCCAGCCGCCGCAGTCGAAGCACAGCGGAGTGTGCGAGCACAGCTGAGCTGTGCGTCGCAGGGATGCAGGCTTTGGCGGCGCAGCCGCCGCCGAGCCTGACGGAAGCCTTGTGGTTTAGGGTTTAGGGAAAAGCAGGTGCTTCCCCGCAAGCCTCTCACCTCTCACCTCTCAGTGCCGCTGGCGAGCCGGGCATGCAAGCGCAGAGTGCATGCGCATGTTGGGCACCGGAACGAGCGGCGTGCGCGCCGATGTCCATGCATCAGGAACTGCATCCGTCGCGTCTGTCGGAGCGCAGGATCCGCACCTGTCATCATTTGCGGCCAGCCGGGCGTGGAGCGCGGCGTGCACGAGCATGTCACCGTCCAGCACTAAAACGAGCGGCGTGCGAGCCAGCAGCAGCGCGCGGCTGCGCAGCGAGTTGACCGGAAACAGCCACCGCATCCACGGGTCACCGCCCGCAGTGGCCTCGCTGTAGAGCGCTATGTCTAGTGCGCACGCCCGCGACACCATCACCCTGCGGCGGCAGATCAACATGAGATCAGCATTGGATCAACATGGGGCAAGAAACAGAGCAAAAGGAAGTCATTCGTTTTGGTGTGTGGTGCATCTGCATGTTCTGAGAGGTCAGATGTCATGCATGTTCTGAGAGGTCAGATGGTCATGGGCAACAACGGAACGCGGAACGAAGAAGGTACCTTTTGAAGGCGTCGTCGATCTGTGCGGCGGCGGCGGCGATCGCCGCGGCAGTGGCGTTCCCCTGCTGCCCCTGCGACAGCCCCAGGCCGCGTGATGATCCTCTCAGGCGGCGTGTTCATGTGTTCTCTGTCGTCTTGCACTGCATCTTGAATGATACAGACGATGTCGCCTTGGAAGCTTGCATGGCAAAAGAAGGCACGAAGCGCACCAGATACACTGCCGCACTGATGTGGCCGCCCCAGCTTGAACACAGGCCCGACAGCATGTGCAGCCTGGCGATGTCGTAGGCCACAATCAGCGTGACGCCCACCGGCGACCGCAGCGTTGACAGCCTGAGATGCTCCAGTCGCAGCCTGCATGCGTTCGAGAGGCTCCTGTTGGCGCATGCCGTTCGCACCGACATGCGGCACATGCTGTTGAGCTGCGCAGACAAGCACACCTCGCTGGCTTCTGCTGAAGAAACTGATCCTTCGTCATGGGATGTTCCGCCTCGCGGGGCGCCAGGCAGCGCTTCCAGTCGATCGCCAGGCTCTGCTGCATCTCCGCCGCGGTGGCGTCAGCAAGCGCTGACGCCGCAAGCGGCATGGCGACGTCGGATTGCGTTCGTAAGCCATAGTTGCCCGAATCTATGCTGAGAGCTGCCACCAGTATCACACCAACAGAAACAAAGCAAAGGACGCTGCAGGCTCGCCTGCAGACCCGCTGAGATCTGGATTGGCGCATCGATCACCAACCTGATGGATATTCAAAACTGTTGCGCACCTTACGCAAACAGGCCTCACTGCAACATCTCAAGCGTGCTGATGGCAATCTGATTGTGGCTGCGTGTGCAGGTGCAACAGACCAATCGAAATAGCGCGGGAGATAAGCATGCGGCTACTTGTTGTCAGTCAGGACAGCAGCGCAGCAGGGTTGCCATTTGCACGATCTCAGCTGCAGCTGGTCCTGTCAAGGCACTGCTGACGTGAGACTAAGAGCCCTGCCCTCCTGGCGACTAACGTTGCTCCGATGTCGGCTGCACATGTGACACACTGGGCTCCTCGCCACTCTGCGCTGCAGCCATTCGCGAGGGTGCCAGCTTGCGCACCCCTCACCTTGCGCTCGTCCCGGTGCTGCCAGCAGGCGCCTTCAGGTGGGCTTGCACTCAGTTTTGCAGCAGCCACAAATACCTTGTTCGCATGTCACACTTCTAGCCTCTGCTGCGATCACAGCGTATGCACAGCGCACCGTTCAAGTAATGCTTGCATATCCTTGCAGGCCCGTTGCGGCTGCCGGCAGGAGCGGCAAGGCTGGTTGCGCGACGATCCTCTTCGGCTGAGACAGCAGATGTTGCGGTGAGAGGACTTTCCCAATTGGTTTACAACTAAATCAGATCAGAATCGTGCCCAATTGCTGCTTGCATGCCTCGTTTGATCGCGAATCCAGGCGCTGTTGGCAGCAGGCGCACTCTGTCGGACCGCCGCCGCCGCCGGCTCACGCACAAGGCGGGGACGCGCTGCCGTGAACATGTGCAAGATGCTCGAGTGTGTGCCGCAGGGTGGAGGCGCGCCTGCCAGCTACCCCGAGGCCGGCGTAGGGGTGCCGGAGTATCCCGTCAGCCCGCCGCCGCCAGCGGCCGCAGCCGCGAAGGCTCGCGGCGGCCTGCCGCCGCTCGTGTGGGTCGTCGTCGGCGTGCTGCTCGCAAAGGGCTTCGACCTGGTGCGGTCTTCTCCCCATTCACAAGTGCCCTTGTGCGTGCACGTGTGCCGGTGCGGCTCAGCGAACATGCACCTTGCTGCCTGCGGTCGACGATGTGCGCCCCGCAGCACTGACAAGCCAAGAAGACAAGCTGAGTTTTCAGCATCTCTCGTGCAAGACATGATCATGCGCCCCCGCTGCCTGCAGGCCTCCAAGCTCTTCAGGGGCGGGCCGAGCAACATGGGGAACAATGTGCAGGGCATGATGATGGAGCAGATGATGAAGCAGATGATGTCAGGGAAGGGCGGGCCCATGGGAGGCATGGGCGGCATGGGAGGCATGGGAGGCATGGACCCGAACGCCAATCCCTTTGCTGCGATGGCGAACATGGGCGGCGCCGGCGGCAGCGGCGGCGTCGGCGCCGGCGCTGCCAACCCCTGGGCGAACATGCCGCCGTTCCCAGGGCAGCAGCAGCAGCAGCAGCAGGGCGGCTCGCCTTCCGGCTTCCCCCCGCCCTCCAGGTCAGCAGGCCAGCACAAGCGCCAAGACTTGTATGATGCCTGTGGGTAGATCCCCCTGCCGCTGCAAGCCGTGGGACGCGCACGCCGACTACCACCTCTGTCCAGCGGTTTGCGTTTCGGTATCGTTCCGGGGATGGGCGCTGACGCGGCGTTTTCTGCGCGCAGCCCCGGGTTCCCAGCTTCCGGTAACTTCCCGGCGTCGCCTGCGTATGACACCACGGCGACGCCGGCCGCCAAGCAGCAGGCGCCGCCCCAGACGAGCCCCACAGAGCCAGAGCAGCAGAGCAGCCCCGCCTCGCCAGGCGCGGCGGCCTCCCCGGCGGGCGCGGCGCAGCCGCAGCAGCCGGCGGGTTCAGGGTTTAGGACGCCGAGGCGAGCGTCATTTGTGGACGTGGACGACGACGGCGGCGGCGGCGGCGGCGGCGCCCTTCCGACGCAGGAAGCAGAGGTGTTCAGGCTGTGCCGTGGTCAGGATGTGTCATCATGTGTCATCATGTGTCATCGTGCCCTCAGCGGCGCGGCCGCAGCATCTGTCCGAACGCCACCTGCATCCAGTTGCTCCCTGTGTCGGTTCCGTCATTCATTGTGCCCCTTTTTTACATTGTGCCCCTTTTGACATCGTGCCCCTTTCTACATTGTGCCCCTCCTCACAATCCTCGGGAACACCGAGTGACACGCCCCGCCCGGCACTCACTCGAGCCTCTTGCGCGCAGGTGGTGTCCAGCAGCGGCGCGGCGGCGGGCTTCCCGACGCCCGGCGGCCAGTGGGGCGCGGCGAGCGGGGCCCCCGGCTTTACCGGTGGAAATGCGGGCAGCGCGCCCAGCGGCGGCGGCGGCGCGCCCGACGGCAACGGCGCCGGCGCGGGCGGCAACACGATGGCGATGCTGGAGCGCATGATGACGGACGACAACCTGCAGAAGATGCTGTACCCCTACCTCCCCGAGCCGATGCGCAACCCTGAGACCTTCAAGTGGATGCTCAGCAACCCGGAGTACCGGCAGCAGCTGGAAGCCATGATGGCGCAGCAGGCGCGTGCGGTATTCTTGCCATCTCCACTCATTTCCTTTCCTTTTCTTGCCTTTTCCGTTCCTGCCCGTCCTTCCCCGGTGGTCTGTGTGTAGCGTTCCATGATTGTGTTGCGTTGGTCTTTGTGTCCGTCGTCCTCCAGGTGCTGTGTTGAGTGCGTCGGCAGCTGCGCGCCTGCGTGCTGAATATCCATGCACGCAATGCTCAGCTGTAGGACTGGGCTGCTGGCATTTGCGTGCGTTCGCATCAGTGCGCAGGACTTGGCTCAGCGCTGTTCTGCCACGCCAGCGGCAGCGTCCTCGCTGGTGCACAGGCTCATGTGCTGAGTCGCAATCCATCTCGGCAAGCAGGGCGGCAACCCGGCAATGAACGACCTGATCAACAACTTCAACTACGACAGCCCGGAGCTCAAGCAGCAGCTGGAGTCGATCGGCATGACGCCCGACGAGGTGCGCGGCGCGTACCCTAAACCCTAAATCCTAAACCATAAACCCATTGCCGGAATGCCTCTGGTCTGCGGGTGCATATGTGCATGCCTTACGTGATCATTTAGGGTTTAGGGTTTAGCCTGTGTGCTGTTTCACCCAGCGCATGTCACACACTCAGGTGGCGCGGCAGCAACACGCAGCTGTTGCGGAAACCCGGACAGGAACCGCAGCAGGGTGTGCCTACTTAAACCCTGCAGGTGCTGCAGAGGATCACGGCAACATGTTTCCTACCAAGATGGCAGAGGACCCATTCGTGTGTGGCTACTTAAACCCTGCAGGTGCTGCAGAAGATCATGGCGGACCCGGAGCTGGCCATGTCCTTCAGCAAGCCGGAGGTGCAGGCGGCGATCATGGACGTCACGCAGAACCAGATGAACATCACCAAGTACAGCAACAACCCCGACATCATGGCCGTCTTCAACAAGATGTCCAGCCTGTTCCACAAGTGAGGAGCCGGCCCTCCAGTCCTACCGGAACTGAGGGCCTCCTGGGCGTGCCCTCGAGTCGCTCTGCGCGCTCGTCCAATTAGAAAGGACAGTTGGCTTGCCGGCAGACGCGCACGTTGCAAATTGGCGGGCCGCCCCGCGGCCTGGCTGGGGGCGCGGCGGTGGCTAGCAGCGGATCGCCGCAAACATGGTGGGGGCGTCATCTGTGAACACATGAAGCGTAGCGTGTCGTCGTTGGGGACAGAGGTGCGCCTTAGCAGTGTGCATGCAATGGGCAATGCTGAGAGCACACACATTTGGTTTGTAAGGATTCAGGCTCCGCCGCCTGTGGTAATCAAATCCCCAATCAAAGCAATCCCATCGCAGTGTCGCAGTATATCCAATGAACCTATTGCAGGCACACCGCCCGCCAGTACGTTGGTGGTAACTTGAAGTCCTACAAGCACCAGCTCCATACCTTGAAAACGACTTCCTGCGAGCACACCACTAAACCAGAGCATGCCGCTGGCGGCCACCACTCAGTCTCCTTTTGACTTCATTATGACATTGTAGGCCAGCTGTGCCACCAGCGCCCACCACTTCAGGAGATCGATCAGACGCCGCACTGTCCTCTCCGGTAGAACTCGACGCGCAACTCATCCTGCGCAGTTTTCGAGAGTGCAAGTATATTTCCAGGTCGTAGGCATATGCAATGCTTTGGCGTTGAACTCGGCACGCATGTATGTACATATATGTATATGCATATGCACACATGTGTACAAATATGTATATCCATATGCATATACATGTACATACGCGGCGCACCCAAGGCGTCAAGTGTATCCAGCAGCTTGTTCTGCTTCGCGTCGGGGTCTGAGTGCTGATCCCGCCTGCTGTGCACCACGACCTCGGTGCGCCGCACCTTTGATCGTCTGGCCCCGCTCGGACGGGGCGGCGGCAGGGAGTCTGTTTTGTGATTCTTCGTGCACTTCAGTGCATGGCCGACTGACGAGCTGTGGCGGCGGCGCTGAATGCAGAACGCGGACGAATGGGATGCTTTTTCACGGACCGAGGCCATGCTCCAGCTGCAGCGTATTCCACAATGACTCGCACACCTGTTCTCCAGCCTTGGAGTGCGACCCACTGCCGTGTCCGACCATGGCCGTCCTTGCCGCGGACACAGCCCATGTGCAGGAGCAAGGTGCAAGGCTGCTTGACGACAGACAGAAGCATCCAGAGCACAAGTTTGGGAGAACTTGAGAACTTGATGTTGCGCAACGAAGGAACGGCGTCGTCCTGCCGCCTTCAGCAAACGGTGCGTTGACCTGACTGTGAGCAAGTGAAGCACAATGCAGCTCTGAATGCAGTGACCGCTGATGCAGCTTGCCGTCGAAGAATCGGAGCAGTTGCAGTAGCAATCAGGGTGCGCCCTGAGGAGGCGAGGCCGTCCCACGTGATGTGACTTTGTCCTTTGCATGCATCTGACGGCACAAGCCAGACCATTTCATTTATGATTACGTGTAAGTCGTTGCCAATACCAGCAGGTCGCTACTGCAGGCCGCAGGCCCTTTGTGCTAAACCGGACGCTAACCCATGCAGCTCCGCATGTGGACAGGTATGCCATATGGAGGCAGTGTTGGGCCTGACACACAGGGGGGGTGTGTCAGCCTGACCTGATTGACACAGAATTGACACAAGCTGACACATCACGTGGGACCTAATAGGACCATGGTAGCATGCCTTAGAAACCAGGGGAAACAAGCTCGTATGCAGCTCAAAAGTGGTGTATCGACAGCTCTGCTCCTGACGAGCACGACCGTGCTCTTGTTTACTGAAAATTCCATTCTTCATTCATTTATACTGGGCTTCCACTAACCCTAAAGCCGCGGCCTCCGGCTAATTCCGGGTAACTGACACAGCGCTGACATTTGAGGGGGTGTGTCAGTGTGTCAACTGCCTCAGTCTGACTGTGTCAGTGTGTCAGGTGTCAGCGCCCAACACTGTATGGAGGGCTAGGGAAGGTAGTGGACCGGCGGTACACAGGAGACCCAACAAGTTTACATGTTCCGAAATACACTGTTCATCTGCAAAGTCTGGGACAGGCACCGTCAAGCACCGCAGAGCGTGTGCGCCTGTGCCCTGCTACCACCTGACTACTGGGGTGCTGCTGGGTCATTGTCGGCGGGTCGGTTGAATCCGAAGGACACAAAACACCGCTGCCTGTCGCAGGCAGCCGCGGCGCCCCCCACCAAGCTTGACGACCAGCCCAGCCGCAGCGCGCCGGCGGTCGCAGCATGTGGCACACCTCAAGAATTGCGAACTTCAATCGAAGCCACCTGCACCGAAAAGCGCACGCATGTGAAGACGCCAAATAGTAGTAGTCATGCATATGCAACACTCTGCGCATGTAACACGTTGCATGCATCGCGCAGCAAGGGGGGCAGCAGCGGCAAACGTGCAGCTCTGTTCAGGTGCTCCCATGGCGCACCTGGATAGCAGTTGCAGCGTCAGCTGCCGTTTATGTCCGGTTGGCGATGTTGCTGGACAGCCAGTCGAGGCCCTCGTAGAGGCCCTCGCCTGAGGTGGCGCATGTGCTCTGGATGTACCTGCGGAGCAGCGGAGACTGTGTTACAATGAAAACTCGATCCCGCCTTGTCGCCAGGGAGATGCCTGCAATGCGTGCCGACTGCAGCATTGAGGACGCAGGGACAGATTCAGGCAGGGCTAGAGCCGAAAGGAATGCGGGCAGGCATTCAAACAGGGCAGAAGTGGCTCGCATGCGGAGGCACTGCATGCAGGCACTGCAGCATGCAAGGTCGGGCCAGGCGCGCTTGCTTTCGTCTGTCTGTGTTGACAGTCCGAGGCTGGGGCCGCACCAGTGGCGCTGGCGCAGGGAGTGCAGGCCCAGCTTGTCTGTGATCTCCGCCGCATTCATCGCGTTGGGCAGGTCCTGCTTGTTGGCGAACACCAGCAGCACCGCGTCACGCAGCTCGTCCTGCAGTTGCACACAAAGGTATCAACATGTGACTACGCTGTCGGCCTGCTGTCATATCTGACATCATCGTGGACACCGACCAGGGCCGCGCCGCGCAGCTCGTCCTGCTCTGTTGGCAGTCTTGGCTTCGACTTTTCTGCACGTGAGGTGTTGAATCGGTTGAATTTCGAAGATCAGCAGCACTGCCCAGCACAGCTGATCCTACAGCGTTTGCAGCGTATGAAATTGAACCATTGCGTTGAGTACAGCTGAATGTATACGCTTTCGTTTGTCAGAGGTGGTTCCGGTTGTGTTCTTCGACAGGAGCCAAAAGGAAGTTAACACTGTCAGCAGGTGGGATGTGTGGCGTTTTGCCAACGGCACGCTCGGACAAATGTACAATCAGTGTACCTGCCAGACGCTTTCAGCATACACTCATTCCAGCTGCAATGTGTTGATGAACAAGTGAGGCACAGCCTGAAGGACCAGCGTCTGGTGAAAGAAACAGGGAACAAAGACGTGTGGATACTAGCGCACCTCATTGAGCATGCGGTGCAGCTCGTCGCGCGCCTCGCCGATGCGGTCGCGATCGTTGCTGTCGACCACGAAGATGAGGCCCTGCGTGTTCTGGAAGTAGTGGCGCCACAGCGGGCGGATCTTGTCCTGGCCTCCCACATCCCACACCGTGAAGCTGATGTTCTTGTACTCCACCGTCTCCACGTTGAAGCCTGCAAACATCGTTGATGGATTGTTCATTGTTGTCTGATGTTGCATGAATGTGACACGCTTGACGACATGGCCAGCCACTTGTGGAGATGGACATTGAAGTTCGACAGTGTATTGCCGCTCGCCCCTGCATGCTGCCCGGGCGCCACAGGGCAAAGGCCGAGCGCCCTGCCACTCACCGATCGTGGGGATGGTGGTCACAATCTCGCCGAGCTTCAGCTTGTACAGGATGGTCGTTTTACCAGCCGCATCAAGTCCCACCTGCAGCACAGCGCAGGCAAGGGGTTTGCTGGTTGTCGCAGCTTTGCTGGAGCCGGTCGCCTGCTGCACCAAGCTGGGAAGCGAGCTGTGTGCCACCGGAGCGGCGCCGGCGTCACTGGCCAGCTGGTCGCAGGACATTTTCAGAACGAAGTTCTACGAGATCCTCCTTAACATCAACAACAAGTCGGCAGCGGGGCCGGCTGCCGCACAGCCTTGCAGCCGATACACGAGAGGCACGCTCAATGCCAGCAGCTGAGGCAACCGCTGTCGCCCAGCAGCTGTCTGTGCAACTCCTGGTGCGTCAGGATCTCATCAGCTGTGGCACTGCCCTTGGCCTGCAGCTAGTGCGCCCATGCCGCCCAGTGCACGCCGCCCAGAGCTCTACAAAGCTTGCAGCGTAGGGCAGAAGGCACGCGAGGCGGTGCACAGCGGAGCTCACCATCAGGATGCGCATCTCCTTTTTACTGAAAAGCCTGGCGAACAGCTTCGAAAACGTGATACCCATGGTGACCGCCTTTCTGGTGTCCTCTGTAGTGTGTTCCTGCCCGCTTGGGCTACCGTAAACTGCGACGGCTGGGCATGCAACTTACAGCTGTGGGGAGCTGAGACGAGGGGCAGTCGAAGGCCGTCGTGTTAGTCGTACTAGGACTTAGGTTTTATATCGGTACGAGTCAACTACTAAGCCGCATGTAGATTAAGCGCAAGGGATGCACGGGCCTGATGCGCACAATGATCGCAGCGCGCGGCGCATTGGCCCCTTGCAGTGGCATTTTCACACGCCATGACACCATTTCTGAGAATTCTGAGAACATCGAGCGCATGGTCCAGCATTCGCGGCCATACGAGCATCTAAAGGTGCACCGCATTGCCCCGGCAGCCGGAACAGGTGCACACTCAGGGGCATGCACGTTCAGCAATGTCAGGCTCAGGACTGTAATTGAAATTTCTATACTGATAGATAAACGCTGCCGCCACGGCGGCACTTGTTCGCAGTCACCGCCATGTGAGGTGAGTCGCGCCGGGGTGCGTCACCGCAGATGCGGATGCAATCGGCCAACGCTGCACGCTGGCGGCTGCAGCCCACATGCGGCTCCGCTGCCAGGGCACAAACAGACACGCGCACCAGCTGCAGAAACGGGCATGCTAGGTATGGAGAGCACGGCGGCGGTGTGATGGACTGAAAGCCATCCACTGGCACAGAGGGACAGTACCACCCTACCACACCTTGCTGCAAAGGAGCCTTGTAGCTGCTATCGTCGCGGAGTCTTATTCGTCTTGTACTGAGGTCAGAGGCGCAGAGGGGTGCTTCTCTGCCAATGTGCTGTTGGCAAACGAGGCACATGGCGGCGGCGGCAGCGGCACAGTGAGCGGCGGAAGGTCCTTGCCGCGCAGCCGAGTGAAACGATCCACGGCTCGATTCATTTGACGTGGTTCACATAAGCAGATCACAGCACGCTAACGATCCGCTATGCAAATACCATTGCTCATGTGAGGTCGTGCTCGCCGGCGGCGGCGGCTTCCAAACGAGTCTGTCGATGCAGACCGAAGAGTTGCAGCTGAGCAGGGAAGCGTGCTTCAGAAATTGTTCAATTCTTTGTTTAACACCCGATGGAACGGCGCGCACAGCGGCGAAAAGTACAGCCAGCATTGATCCAGCTCGGCACACTGTGCTGCAAGCTACACACCTCTGGAGTCTGAGGGGAAACCAAATGGACGTTCTCTGCGAGCTCTGCCCACTACAGCCACTTGCCAACATATAGTGAACGCCTGAACACGTTCTACCATCCGTGTTGGACATGATGGCTTGTTGCGAAAGCGGATCGAACGAGTTCACATCGTTGCTGGTCATCACAGGAGCGTCAACAAAAGCAGTAACTGTCATTAACAGACGGCAACCTTTTGCTGTCAAACCCAGACGTCAAAACCCCCGCGTTGCTACCAAGCATCAAAATTCATGGCCTGCTGCGCTGGAGCAGCCTTGGGCTTGGGTTTAGCTGCAGGAGCAGCACCGTTTGCCGCTGCCGCCGCTGCCGCTGGCGCGGCGCCGGGCAGGTACTTGCCCACGCCAGTGCGCACCTGCAGCAGAATGACGCACAGACCGTCGAGCCTTAACGTGATGCTGATTGAGCTGGCAACGCTGTGTCGATTGCAATGCTGCGTTTGGCATATTGGCAAAATTGCGCTGTGGCACATCCGTGCGCCATCAAGAGATGATGGGGGGCGCAGCTAGCTCCAGAAACAAAAATACACGCCGACACACCAGCACGGACACACTGGAGACGGAGCGCCTTGCTGTTGCGATAGCAGCAGAAAGCAGCTCAGCATCGTGAGGTCCCACCTGCTGGGAGGCGCTACGGCCGGACGGGTTGCTGAACCAGGCGCCCACACCATCGTCGAGCCCCGGCGGATTTGCTTCCCGCTCCGCCTGCGGGAGTTTGACACTCATCGCTGGAACTTGGCGCGTCAGGGCAGGGTTGTGGGCGGCCCATCGGTCGCCTGCCAGCCACAGTCATGGAACGCCTTGGAACCGGCCAGTCGGCGGCATGCAGGTTGCAGAGGTGCGGGTGGCATGACTCAACTCAGAGGAGGGATAGGGCATGACAACGGAGCAGTCGCCGTCGCCGGGGCGGAGGGCCTCGCCGACGGCAGCTGGATAGAGCAACAACCTTCTAATCGCGGTCCGATGAAATTCTTTTTATTGTTTCAGATGCAAATTCTGTCATATTCAATATTGTCTGTATGAATCCACAACTTACTTTGGGAGTTAAAACTTTAAGGAAACCCAGCATGTTGTTACTATAAATTCTACATTGAAATTTTTGGATAAAGGAATATGGTAAAAACTACATTGTTTAAATCTGTGGGTGCATTTTACGCCGACGGCGGCTGCTCCGGTATCATGCTCTGCGGGCGGGGACTCAGGAGAGCGCTCCAGCGGGAACGCAGTTGCAGGATCGGTGTAAAACCCTATAAACCCTCACCTGGGCGGCGGCCTCGGCTTCCGCCTTTGCCTCCGCCTCCACCTCCTCCCTGAAGGGGTCCACGAACACTGTGCAGCCCGTGATCTTGATGTCCTGCGGCAGGGTTCCCACAAGCACTCAAAAAAGGGTCGATACGGGAACGCCTTTCGTCAAACACATGTTTACCGGAACAGCCCCTTGGAACAGCGGTCGTCCCGAGCCCCAGCTGCACCTCGACATTTCGACCGGCAAATTCCTTATTGCCGGTGATGCTGCCTGCGTGCTCAAACAGCCCGTGTCAGCTTGCGCAGGGGGAGTAGCGATGTGCCAACATTGCATGGCGTCACTGCCTTTCCTCCCTGCCGGGTCGTCGTGAACGGACGCACCCACTGAGTCACCCGAATGAATGAGTCACCCGAATGAATGAGTCACCCGAATGAATGAGCACAGCATCTGAAACAGAATATCCAGCGGCAGGCCCCATGAACAACCCCACACGGCAGTGCACTGCAGGCTGCACCTTCCTGGGCCAGTCGCCCTCATTGGCGGGCGCGCGCTCCATGGCAACACCTTGAGCTGAAAGGGACGCACAGAAACTGAAAGGGGACGACAGTCTTGAGAGGCGCTGATGAGTAGGCACCTGCTTTGGCGGTCGTCCTCGCCGGCTGGCACGCGCTCCATGGCGATACACCACTCACTTGACATATTCTCACTTGACATATTCATGAGAGGCGCCCAGTTACTAGCCAGTTCAACAGGGCCGGTCGTCCTCGTCGACTGGCACGCCGCGATCCAGTGCAGTATCCCTGGCTAAAAGCAGTTTTCACAGCGAAAACACGCCGATCTGTATGGGCACCTGCTTTGGCCGGTTGTCCTCGTCAACGGGGACCCGCTCCATGGCGGTATCCCTGACTAATTGCAGTTTTCACATCGAAAACACGCCAGATCTGCACAGGCACCTGCTTTGGCCGGTCGTCCTCGTCGACGGGGACCCGCTCCATGGCGGTCAGCGTCTGCAGGCCGCCCACCACGCGGCCGAAGACGGTGTGCTTGTAGTCCAGGTGGTGGGCGCTCTTATACAAAATGTAGAACTGGCTGCCGTTGGTGTGGGGGCCGCTGTTGGCCATCGCCAGCACGCCGCGCCCTGCGAACAGGACCTTGGCAATTGCATTTGAATGGCAGTTTTGGAATAGAGATGTTCACGTGTATTGCACCGGGTGCTGGCTGCCGTTGGTGTGGGGGCCGCTGTCGGCCATCGCCAGCACGCCACGCCCTGCGGTGCAATGAGAAACGGAATGACAATTGGGAGTCCCTCACTGAAGGTGTTCGCACGATCGCACTTGGGCTTGGCGGGCTCGGCCCCGCCTGGCGGAGCCTTTCGAGGCGGCTTGGCAGGCGCGGCCGCTCTGCATGCTCGGCAGCGACGCGCCGCCGCCAGCGCCAGCACCGCGCCTCGTCGACGGCGGCCTCGTGCGCGGGATTGAGTCCATGCGAGTTGACCAGATCTGCTGCAGGGCTCCTTCTGCGACAGGACCTCGGCAGGATCGCAGACATGGCGGAGTCTGCTGCTGGAGGATGCCCCACCTGAATGCAGCAGCCGGTTGTCGCACTCGTCTCGAAAGTGGCCGCCGTAGATGGACTGCCCGCCGGTGCCCTTGCCGGTCGGGTCGCCGCCCTGCGACAGGAGACAGACCGCAGCGCTCAGCGGGAGGCCACGCCGAAAGGCACCGGCGGGTCGCGCGTCGGAAGTTGAGCAGGCGTCCCGGCTGCGAGCAGCACGGCAGAGCAGCGCCGATCCTCGAGCAGGGAGCGAGGCGCGGGTGCCAACATTCCATGCAGGCCCCAGCGGGCGCGCGTCTGGATCAGAAGGTTTCGGGTGCTGCAGTGCAGCTTCTTGGCGGGTCGCCTACCAATTCTCAGCGCATCACCAGCTGTTGTGGCGCTGCAACAGGCACCCCTGTGGCAGGCTTCCAATGGAGGTGGCTGAGTTTGCGAAACCGTAGGTTGACAGACGCACCTGGATCATGAAGTTTTTGATGCTGCGATGGAACTTGGTGCCCGTGTAATACCCCTTGTCCGCGAGGACGAGGAAGTTTTCCGACGCGCGCGGCGCCAGGTCCGAGTGCAGCTCGATGTTCAGGTCGCCATGCGTCGTGGACAGCCGCAGGTACGCCTTTTTGGTCGGGCAGCGCTCCACCCGCTCCGTCACGCGGTGGTTTTTGGTTTCCACGTCCTGCGCCGTGCTGGTGAAGGAGCGGGAGGCCGCGCCTGCGCATGACGAAGATCAGTGGTCAGCAGGTGACGACTTTTGATGGTCGATGACTCCAAATGAGCGGGCTTTCGGAGTCTTCTTCCTCTGGCAGCACTCCACGCGCTCCTGGCACGGTGGTTGTTGGCTCCCCATCCTGCGCCGTGCTGGTGAAGGAGCGGGAGGTTGCGCCTACATCAGCTTGTGTGGGCATCCAGAATGCAATCCAATGTTACGTGATGCAGTGGCTTTTCAATGTTGCGCGCCGCAGTGGTTTGTCTTCAAGGTCCGCCCGTGCCGGCGCTCGTGTGAAGGATCGCAACGCCGCGCCTGGATTCTGATATGGATTTGCTTTGCTACTTGGGCGGAATGCCATCAGATTGCCAGACCAGCACCGCGTGACCAGCCAGCGGGCAGAAGCGCTGCCGCATGCGGCAGCGCGGGAGAAGGAAGCTGCCCTTGAGGGAGAGGTGCAGGAGCGTGAAATGCTTCGTGTGATGCGACGTGCAACCTTCGACGCACCTGTGGTCTGCCGCCGTTGAACCGATTCTGCCGTGTGCATTGCAGACAAAGGCACGCGTATAGCAAAGCGCCGGAAAAGTCAGCGACGCCACCGCTGGTCGTGCGCGCTGTCGCACATTGACTTCCTTGACTGCAGCAGCACCACAAGGCAACCCTGCTGTCATCAGGAGCGGCCACGGCCTCAGCAAACCGCCCTGCTGTCATCAGAAACTCGGACCCTCACCTGTGGTCTGCTGCCGCTGCACGAGCTTGGCGCTGCTGGTGTAGGGCAGCGGCGCCACCTCGCCGTCCCCTGCCGCTGCTGCCGCTTCCTGCTTCCCGCTTGCGCCACCCTTCTGCTTCTTCGCCGCCCGCGCCAGCCACGGCTGCTGCTCCGGGTCGTCCGTGTTCCAGGTGGAGGTGCCTGGCTTGAAGGACGCCTGCAGCGGCGGCAATGTAGGGTTTGTATAGGAGTCCAAATTGCATTCTATAGGAGTTCAAATTGCATTCTGTAGGGTTTCTGTTGAGTGCTGCGCCGGGTCGTCCATATTCCAGGTGGAGGTGCCTGGCTTGGAGGACGCCTGCAGCGATAGCACACTAGTGCGATCACGGGGTTTTAGGGCATCCGCCATCAAATCCCATTTCCGTCCCTTCATGCAGCCTGGCAGGCTGTGGCGGGGCACACCGCGCCTCGAGGCGGCATGCCCAGCAAGATGTGTTAGTGGCACTGACTCACTTCTGCTTGGCAATTTCTCCGCACGTACCTGGCTGGATGCAGCCTGTTGGGCGCAGTACGGCAGAGCTGCGCTAGGGTTTAGGGTTTAGGGTTAGGGTCAGAACAGGCTGCAGGTGAGAGCCAAAGCCCGCACCGATGGCAATTCTCGCTTGGGCGCTCGTAAGCGGGGGTCGGGCCCCGACGCGGGCTCTGCTGCCTTCGTTCCGCCGTTTGCCGCTGTTTCAGACGCTGAGCCCTTCCCAGGGTCCGAGGCCGCCGCGCTGCGCTTTGCCGCTGCCGCCTGCGCGTCCAGCAGCAGGTTTCGGGCCTGCGCCTTGGCGCCGCCGCCGCCCGCCTGTCGGTTGCAGGCACAGGACGATCATGAGGTGCGCAGGGGAACAGACCTGCATGAAACCAGAAAGCATTGGAAGGTTTGCTGCTGGATGGCTTGCGGCCGTTTGCGCGTCCAGCAGCGGGTTTCTCGCATGGGCCTTTGCGCTGCCGCCGCCCGCCTGTCCATCGGCAGCACAGGACTGTCACGAGCGTGTGGCAAAAGGCTGGTCAACACTTACAGAGGACAGTCTCAAACGGGCTGCTGCTGCGCGGCTTGCCGCAGCTACCAGCGGCCTGCCCGTGGGAGGCATGGCAACGCGAGAACAGAAGTTCAGTGCAAGTGCAAAAGTCGCAAAAACGCGGCTGCGGAAGTGCGACACACAAGGCTGTGGAGGCGTGAGAGCGAGGCCGCGGCGTCACCTGCAGCGCGGCGCCGGAGGTGCTGGTGGCGAGAGATGACAGCACCCGCTGCGCGTCCTCGCTCTGGAATTTCAGTGCGAACGACGGGTCCGCCTGCGCGTGCGAGACGAGATGTGACCTTCGAAACAGACTTTGCATGTCACAGCGCCTCCAGCGCTGTTGGCGCAGGCTGTGCGGCAAAGGCGAACGTAGCTGCAGCACTTGGGCTAGGTGCTGCGGTTGCCACATGCCCACGAGCGGGGACTCTCAAGCAGGACATAGCTCCAGCAGGAGTCTCATATGCAGTTCCTACAGAAGCAGCAACGCCTCCATCACTCGGCTGTTCCAATGACCGCGACGGCACCGGCCAGAGCCCCGTTCACGCGGATGTCCTGATTTTAACTCATGGTTCGTGTGCACATGAGGGGAGGTGTCAGCGGCAGCGCCCTAAACCCTAAACCCTAAACCCAACCCTGCATGGCTTCATGAAGCAGGGTTCACCACTCCGCACCTCCTGCGCGGCGTGCTGCTCGCCGCGGTCTGCGCTTCAGACAACGAAGGAATGTGGAACTTCAAATCCTTCTGTTTTCGACCAGAAAATCCCACCTAATGCGCGGCGCGCTCCTCGTCGGACAGCTCGCGCTCAAGGCGGCACTTCATGCAACTTACATTTGCGAGCGCTTCAAGCTTCAGGAATTCCCACCTCCTGCGCGGCGCGCCTCTCGTCAGACACCAGCTTCAGGACGCGCTTCAGGACGGTTGCGCTTTACGTACCTTCAAATTCGAGTAGTTCTCGGCCATTTCATATCATCAATTGTCCCACCTCCTGCGCGGCGCGCTCCTCATCGGACACCAGCTTCAGGTCGCGCTTCACGTGGTCGAAGGCCACGATGTTGTGGCGTGCCAGCTGCGTCGGGTCCTGCAGGGTTTAGCGTGCAGGGTTTAGCGCGGCTGCATCCTCAGCAAATGCGTTTGCGCGGACAACCATGGGGGCGATACGACTCTCATCAACCCGCAGCAAAACGACAGGATCTAACTGCAGCCCTGGACCTCTTGATACCCTGAAGATGCCCACCTGCAGGTGGATGATGTCCTTGCGCGTGAAGGGCTCGTCCGTCAGCAGATCCTTCCAGAAGCGCGGCTTGATGTTCAGCTCCTCCACCGCCTGCGGTGCATCGGTTCTGGGGTTTTTAGGGTTTTTAGGGTTGTAGGGTCAAGGGCAGGTGTGGGCGTCATGCTTAGTCTTTGGAATGGTGTCACGATGCCAGCGCGCCCGGCCCAACGAGCAGGAGCCGTCGCAGCGCTGGTCTAGGCGATCTGCCAGGAATGAAGTTGGCGGCAATGCAGTGCGCACCTGGTAGCAGTAGACGTTGCCGGTCGGCCGCACCGCCACGATGTGTGTGCTCTCCGTGAACACCTGCATGAGCGCGTAAAGTCTGGCTGCGATTTCGGTTCAAGAACCCGCCGCTCCTGAGCGATGTCACACGGCTAGTACTAGCAGTACGATGCAGCTGACATCGAAGCACCGCACTGCCCAGCACGCCGCCAAGGCGCCCTCGATGCCCGCCCCGCGACTCCCAGTGCCAGCATCCTTCACCACTAGCGCTGCCAGACGGGCCTGCCTGCGCCCGTGCATCTCATGAGGCTGAAATGGTACGGAGGAGCCCACCTTGTGCAGCACGGGGCAGTGGTACTGGCCCTCGCCGTTTTTGGCAAAGTTGAGGCTGATCACGTTTTTCAGCGCCAGCGACTCGCCGGAAATCGGGTGCCGCTTGAACTTCTGGATATACGTCACGATGTTGACGATGTCATACACCGTGCCGTCCGCCGTGCACGCCTGCGGAAGGTTTGCGAAGAATTTGTATTGCCTCGGACTGCGCACTTGATTTGGTTGTGGGCCGTGACCAATCTGGTGCCGCCCGGCGAAGCCTCGCCCACCCTGTGGCGCCGGCGCCGCTGCAGCGCCAGACGGCCCCGATGCTGCATCGCCAGGGCAGCATCAGCACATGCACGAAGAGACGGCCAGGCAGCCTTTGCCAAGCAAAATATGGAATACAAGGAGGGCAGTCTGTGGCAGCAAAACAAAGCCGAGCTGCCGCCGCGGTGGATTGGAAAAACGCACAGCATCCTCAAAGGGCAGGAAGGAGATGGCGCAGCAGTGGAACGGCAGGCGGCGGTAGTCCGTCCTGGAGCCTTCCTTGTAGCCGCCTCCCTCCTCCCTCCACTCCGTTGCCGTCATGTACCCGCGGTCCTTCGCCTTGGATTTCCGCCCCATGACGAACACTCACGCAGGCCTGGGATGCAGTGGGGGTCCGGAGGGCGCCGCCAATAGCTGCTGGCTACGCGGGCGACCAGGCGCAGGCAGCAGCTCTGTCTCTCGTCTGAGGATGGGCTTCCGGAAGCTCGATTCGCATTTGAGCTTCCAACAAGCTGCCTGCTAAAAGGCCCGGACTGCGGCGTTACCAAAACGCAGTCGTTTGTAAGTATCCTGAAACAGCGTGGGCAGCAGGCGCGGAGAGCTGAGTCCCAAGAAGGGGCTGATTCATGTACCCCAGGGTGGCTGGTTTTTAAGTACGGGTAATCGAGCCTTCACTCCTAGGTTATACGACGCTGCTGTAAGTTTGCCAGTGCAATGGTGCATGCAGCAGCCTAGGTAAGCATAGGTAACCACAGCAGCCACCAGCATTTTCTTTGGCCCTCGCCAAAGAAACGTGCCTTGATTCTGCGGCGGTCGGCGCATTAAGAGCTGACAGGCAGCAGCGAGCATGCGGCCGCTGCAAGTAAAGCAGTTCCTGTATCACCCGGGAAGCGCCGCACGTCGGCGGCGGCGGCGGCGGCTCCGCGGCGGAGCGGGCAGGCGCCAATAAATCCCCGGCAGCATCAATGGTGTTCCTATATCAACGCGGGAGCGCACCAATAGCTGATGTTGTATCACACAGGAACCGCCGCGTGCGGGCGGCGGCGGCGGCAGCTCCGGGGCGGCAGGCAGCAGTGGGCAGGCGTAAGCAGCGCCCAGCAGCACCACAAGGCACATGTTCCTGCATCGGCCGGGAAGGGCGCGGCAGCACCCCTAAAGCGATGTTTCAATCGGGAGTCGCCGCTCGCCGGCGGGGGCGGCAGCGGCGCGGCGGCAGCAGGAGCAGGCAGCGGGAAGCGGGCGTCCGCCCCTTGCAAAACACAAATCTCAGCCTGGATCGACGGGGAAGCGGCGCAGCCGCATCCGAGAAACGATGTGACTGCGGCCTATGAAGTGTGTTCTTTCATCAACCTGGAAATGGTGCGGCAGCACCCGGAAATTTCCGTCGCTTTAAAGCATGCGCTGCAGGTGGCGGACGCCCGCTT